>JGI24159J19872_10000276_pt1 | contig 41068 bp, 22 predicted proteins | sample Ectturendosymbi4_FD_19872 | JGI IMG/M metagenome (IMG submission 19872) | reverse complement strand
GGGGGGGGGGGGGGGGCAGACTGACTGACGGCATTGCGAATGATTGTGGCTAAAACTTGACGAGCAAACGCCCGAAATGATCTAATCTACTACATGGAAAGCACTATACAGCCGTAAGCAGCTACACCCCAGTTATTGCGCTCCTTCCAAACACACACGTGCTTTACTCGGCAACCGCAATCATTCAGCAAGTTGAAAAACGCGGCAAACCACGCGTAGCTAACTTTGCTCGTATGAAGCCTTTTGTTGGTCGATCTCATGACGAAGATCAGTCACTTGCTTCTCCACATCCTTGATTAGGTTGTTTTTCTCGTCAAGCTCTGCCTTGAGCGAAGCGATTTCTTGCTCCAGCTCAGGGTTGGCGTCGGGAGCCTGCAACACATCGGGAAGCAAGCGCAAGATGAATAAACACAGCTGGGCATGTTAACATAGGCGTTTGTCAGTTTGGTGCAAAGCCATGCGGTATTTCCTTGCTATGTCACGAAACATATAACCCGCATCAAGTTTCAGCTCAGATGACGAAGGAAACGGACAAAATGGCCTGACGGCATCGCAAAAACCTCTGCCACGAAAAAAATATGTTGCAGATTTATTAAATTCCGTCGGCTTTGTGGAGACTAGTTATTTCGCACTAAAGTTGTATCGATTTTTGGGTGCGAAGCTAATCGGCGGTTTTGACCTTTGTCTTTTCGGCGAACGACAGGTTCTTTTGCAAATCACACCAGTCCACGTGTTGGCGAGCGGAAGTACTTACTTTGGATTTTATCATATTCCTATTGAGAGTGAGAACGTAACGTGTAACGAAGCCGCAAGCAGCCTTTTGTTAAACACCGCGATAGGGTGTAATCGGCTTCTTTAGCAAACATGGATACGGCAAAAATAGTGGAATTTACTTTTTTGCAAAAAAAAAACGTGTCAATGGGGACAACAGTGCCAAGGAATCTGATGTCTCTTGATCAAGAGCAGATTTTTCGGAGAGCGATACCAGAAGGCACGTTTTAGATTGCACTCAAACAACAACGGATAATCCAGTGATGCAAAACGACATTCGAAAACATCTCGGATCACTGAGCAAGCCTTAGTGAAAAAGTGGCACGAGAAGAACAAACAGCTGACAACAAGAGCAGCTAACACCCGCACGCCATCGAGCTGAAGCAATGTGAAAATTACACAATTTACTGGATTTCTTACCTTAGGAACGAGCATTGACACCTTAGCAACAGACACGGACGCTTCCAGTTGACTTTGAAGCAGTGTTACCTGCAAAAAAGCAAACTTCTGGTATAGAAGTGTCGCGTAACTTTCTGCTGGCTTTCAAGGCACGAAAAACAAAGTTTTGACAATGTTCTATACATTCTGCAGATAGCTCGTGCTTTGTATCTGCATCAAACCCAGTATATTCCAATGAAACGTTTGCGGTTCAGGTAATGAACGTCCTCAAACTAGTTGTTTAATTGCAATTCAATATAGATGGAAAGAAAATCTAAAAGTATCGACGAATTTTCATAAAAACCTTGATCTCAAAAGATGTTTCGACAAGAAATTGTTCACCAAGTTAACCTCTAGCGGTGCAATGATGAAATGAAAGACTTGCACGCAACTTTTAAGCGGCGTGAAAATTCTACTGCTTGACAGAAAAAATAGGATGCGGCCGACAGGGGTGGAGAAATGCTGTCGGCGAGTTTTCACGAGCGCACCTTTTCCTTGTATTCATCCACCTTGCTTTCGGCCTCTTTGCGCACAACTGCGATCTCGTCGTTGAGCTTCTCGACGGACACGCGCAGCTCTCGCGACTGATCGACCTCCGAGTCGCACTGCTCCTGCAAGCGTCTGTTGTCACGACAACTGTCGCGAAGCTGACCGTGCAGGTCCTGGACCTCGAGCTGCAAACCTGCCGCGAAGTGAAAGGTCTTTCATTTCCTGAAAATTACGCCAAATCCTCGAACTCACGGCTGTGATTTCGTGAGCTCGACACAATTTCGCTATCCATTAAATCCTTGAGGCGGCAAGGGTGATCCTGTTCGACAAACCCGATAACTTGATCGCGTGAAAACTTCTTGAACCAATTGTTCTCAACCTTTTTTTGTCCCATGGATCATCTTCACAAAAAATCTGATGGATTACTTTGCTACGCTGATACTTCGTGAACAACTAACCGAAACTTTTCAGAAACGTTATATCAAGGATTTACGAAACTCTCTGCGGGCCAGTACTGTTTACTGGTGGACCACGTTAAGAATCACTGCCTTAAACGATAAGCAATAGCATCTAGCAATAAGCACGCCGAGGTTTAAGTGCAGGAAAATCGATATCTTCCGTTATCCAACGTGGTGTTTGTTATACGCCCATGCAGAAAAACATAAACAAACTCACTTTTGAGGTAAGAATCGCCGTCGCTCCTCGCTCTGTCTCGCCGCTCGAGATCGACGACCTGCTGCGAAAGGCTGTCGATCTTGCTCAGCAGCCCTGCTTTATCTTCTTCAGCCGACGCCTGCTCTTTCATGAACTGATCTATGGTTTCTTCCTGGAGCTTTACCTGCGTGAAGGCGACCACACGGCCGTTGCGGAAAAAGCAGTCATGGCAAAAAGATGCGACACATTAAGAGAGAGACACGGTGGCGTGCAGAGCTGGGCGCGAGGTTTCCAAAACCGGGGCATAGACTACGACACGTCCGTCGCACCAAGTGAACAATAGTTTGTTACGCAGCTTCTCGTCGGGGTTCGCAAATTAATTCCATCAAACTGCATTCAGCGCAATTCATTCAGATTTTTCGAGCATGAAGATTATTTTCGTCCCGTGATTTTCGGCTGAAGTCATAACAAACGTACCTGGCTGGAGAGCTGTCGGACCTCCAGCTTAAGCTTTTCTCTCTCAGAATCTCCTTTTTCCAAATCGGACGAGTTTCTCATGCTGCTGTCGTCGGGCTCCTGAAACTTATGTTGTTTTCCACATTTGAAACGCCATTCCAAAGTTATTGAAATGTCTTTTATCATAAACAGTGCCAAGAATATCAGGCAGCACAGTAGACCCAGACCCTTAATGTTATTAGTACAACACTTCTTTTTAGAGGAAGGGAAACACATCCCCAAAAGCTTTTTTCGCCTTGCTTGTCTCCTTTCCAATCGGACGAGAAAGTTATACTTTTTAGCATTTGAAGAAGATTTGCTTTCCTCTACGCGCCACTTAATGCACAACAAGCAGGAAAACCTTCGCATGCGCGAGCGGCCTCCAACCCAAGCCAAGAAACTTTTCAAGCGGATCATTATCAGAAAAAATTGTTCAAATACAGTTTGAAACTGCAGAAAACAGGCGTTGCAAGGCAAAAATTGTTGCTTTGCGGGTTGCTTAAGGAAATTCTGAAAACGCTAAAATGTTGAACGTTGCAAATGGCAAATTTGGCGCAATTTTTTTTGCATTTTCCAAATTATGTCAATGACGTGCAAAATCCTGAATCATTACACATTTGAACTGTGAGGGTCTTATCTCGAGCTGAAAACAAACACTGACTGTAAATAACTTATGATAAAGGAAAGTTTAAGTGGAAAAGCAAGAACGTTTCATGAAACCTCAGCGCATTATTAACTTCAAAATCATCAACTTTAAGAAATATCTATGGCGAAAGTCATGCACAGTTTTACGTTGGTAACATAAAAATTGCAGATGCATTTTAAGTATGATGCTCCAAACTTCCTGGAGATTGTAATTATCAACACTAGCATTCATGATTGTCAAACTGGGAATACAAACGATCTTCTCGCACAATAGCAATACAGGACACAACTTACGAATCTCGCCCTCTTAGGAGCTCTGTTGGTGACAAGGCTCGCGTCTGGGGGTCGCTTGACCATTGAGGTCAGTGAAGGGTCATTGAACAGACGACTAACTTCGCCCGCTTCCACTTCGTTCGAGAACGACGAGGGAGATATAGGAAAGTCTGCCAAACAGGCATATTAACAACAAAAAACAAGGCTGTGGCAATAGCTTGAAATCAGCAAACGTTTCGCTCACCGTCAAGAAAATGCCTTTTTTGTAGCGGCGAAAAATTCCAGTCGATCTTCGTTTTGCGTCTGCTGGCGCCAGGACACCAGGTTTCTCTTCGCATGCGTTGTTTCTTTATTGAAAGAAAACAATCAGCGGCGGCGTTGCTTAATTTTCATTATGAAACCAGCGCTTTCCTAAGCTGAAGATTATCCGCGCAAAAAATCGACAGAAATCACAGTTCCAGCAAAAAACAGATTTGGAAGAGCTTTTGAAAAGAATTAGTGTGGCAATGTGAGATGAGCAACAGAAGGCAAAAACGACTTCGCCACTTTCGGTTCTACCTTTGAGTAATCCGCCGGAAGGCTCGACACGAGAAGAATTCTTGTGAGTTTCTCATTCTTCTCAACCAACAAAGCTTTTTCCGCGAGCAAGTTGTCAACATCTCCTTGCTGATTATTTGCTTGTTGCTGTTCCATCTACGGACAAACGTGGCGAACGAATTCGCAAAGAGCAATCTGCTTCGAGTTTTTTTACAACAATTAATTGCATCAAGCTTCAAGTTAATTTCGAATAACATGAAATTTAATTATGCGTAAAACGCGCTACTTGCCAGCTTATAAGCAACGTGAGCGAATGGCCTAATCTGACACTACAGTGTTCACGACCAACTTTGCAGGTGAGCAGAAAACGTTTCTTAACGTGAGAATGGAATAGGCGGCCAGTGATAGCTTCACAAGCGGTTTAACGCTACGCAGAAAAGGGAGGACTGATGATAGGTCCCTGTTCCAACAGATGAAAACTGTCTTGTTTCGACCTGCCCGGAAAACTGTCCCGAATCAAAGAATACTAATAATATGGCCCAAGAAATGAGAAGCTGAACGCAGAAACTATTGCAACGTTACGGCCAAATACAAACGAGCGCAGCTGCGTCGGAAACAAAGGCACCTCCTCGATTTTCTTCTTCAGCTGATTTATTTCGCGCTTCTGTCGATAGAGCAGCGCTTCATCAGATAAGACTTCGTTTACAATCGGTTTGTTCCTGACTTGCTTGGCACTGCTGGCAAACTAGAAGTAAAAGGTGTGGTCTGTGTTGTGTTCATCAAATCAGAAACCTTGAAACTACAGAAGCTAAGAATTTAAAAAAGGTGTAATTGGCGCGAAAATCACCAAAAATAAAAGAAAAACAAAGCTACAGATTTAAGAATGTGATATAATCTCACCCAAAATCACTTCGCGTTCAGCAGCTTTCAGAGAAGAAACACAACATTTGTAAGCAACGAAGGGCAACCTACCCGTAAGGTGCTGTCTGTTTCCTCAACAACGGCGAGAGTCACAGTGCAAATTATGCTGGTCAGGGAGTTTCCACCCAGAGAGGACTGAAGGATCCTGGTCAGTTTGGAATCACGGAAGTTTTTGAAACTGCGGGAAGGTTTCCAAAATTTATTTTTTATCGAGACTGCCTTGACGTCGCAACACAACAAACTGTGATCAGATCTGCTGGATATCGGCCAAAACAACAAGACTTTTTTATCACAACGAGTGTGCATGAAGCATAGGAAGCGTTTGCACGACCTGTGTTTAAAGCTAACATATATGCACGCAACGAAAGAAAAACGTTTTACCACAAGAATAGTAAGTTTCGAGAACAAAGTTATGAAAGAAATTGCACAAAATAGTTTTGAAACAGTTTCATTACGTTGATCCCGAGCTGCTCTCGTTTTCTTTGCATATCTGGTTAATGACCTGACCCAAAATCATCAGGCTTTTGTTAATATGGCAACCTTCTTTGAATCGCTGGCCTTCCGAACCGGTTTGACTTGCACGTTCCGAGCCAGCCAGATCAACGAGGTTCTTGAAAAAAGCAGTTGCGACATAAATCCAAGTTTAAAAACTTGAATTAAATCGCAAGAAACTGCGATTCAACACGCGTTTAATTTGGGGCTTAAATGCGTTGTTGTTGCTGTAAAACCGAAAATCGGAAAAGAGAAACAGGAAAGTTTTTCTCGAAATTATGTAAACAACTTTATTCCGTCATATTTCAAGCGCAAACAACACAGTTCATGAAACGCGTAGGGCATGTTTGACTGCCGACACATGCTAATTTCTGGATCAGTTTTAAAGCCCTGTCCTAGTACTACAGGTGTCGTTTAATAATGTGAATTACGACGACGTTTGTGGATTTTCAGAGCAAACAAATGTTCTTTTCAGAAAAAAATCAAACCGGGACAGATGAAAGAAATCAGAGCAGACGTTGAAAAAATGCGTTGAGGTTTTTAGCAATGCGCCGTTTGAAAAAATTGTTTTGCTGGGGGTTTTGCAAAAAACAATACACCACTCATTCAGTTGCTATACCAAGTTACAAACTGAATGTCAGACGGTGATATAGATGAACCAAAACGGGTACACGCAGACTACACGGAATCACAATGCGCTGACACAAAATAACACGTCGAAAATTCAAAACAGCAAAGTATTACTCACCAGCTGCGCAACTCTCACGGCTGACTCGACCCCTTCCCTGGTTCTGTTCAATTCAACTCTCTCTCTGCTCTCGATGATCTGCGCAAAGATCGAACAGGAAAAATGTTCAGGCAAGCGCCGAAACAGGGATTGCGAACAAACGTTGCTGTCACTGACGTGTTCGACAAAAAGATGTTAAGGAAAAGTCACAGCAATGATCAAACCATGCGGTAAAAATGACTCTGTTGTAAAAGTTTAAAATGTTGAGCAAATGCGGGTTATGTCACAATATATCAAGCGTTTTTATCTTCCTCAAAGCTACAAACATCTTTGAAATACTGTTCGTTGTTTATTTCGAAACGTTTTCTGTTGCTCCTAAATCGCAAATGAAGCAACGCCAACGCAGTGACAAAACAAAAATGTTCTGCCACGTAGAAAATTAACGTGACGTTAAAGCGCTGAAAGAAAAACAAACCAAGACTGTCGGCAAGCTTAAATTCCTGAAAGCAGAGCTAAGAAAGACTACCAGAGGAAGGCTACGAACAGATCACAGCAAGTGAGCATGCTTTCAACTTACAAAGTACTAACTGCACTTATGACTGTAAGAAGAATATGTATGACTTTCAGTCATCAGATCAGCACAGAATTGCAAAAAGTTACGACTGTCGGCAAAAGAAAATAATCGAAATTTTATAGTTCGCGCAATTAATCATTTAAATAATAATTCAATTGTTTACGTCAATACCGACAATAAGCACAACAAACACATACTATGACAATTCATGTACTCAAAAGATATAAATGGGTGAAAAATACATTTACGTTAATGTCAGGTCGATGCTTTTGTGTTGATAGTAACTCTTTATGTTAAATTTCACGGTGCTTCAGAGAATTTAAAATTTTCAATATTTTGCAGTCTATAGGAAATGATCTGGATATAAATATAGATGTTTGACGAAATCAGCGGTTTGGTGGTTATATTTTGATGAAATGTGCTCATCAAAGCGAACTTAAATTTCTTGGGGTATGCCAAATATAAGAATGATCACACACAAACTTTTAAGCTTATAAAGTACATCGCATCGTTCGATGCATGCTTGCTTATCTTAGTTGGTTTCCAACTGCATGTGGTGCATGAATAAAAACAAACTGAGCAACCTCTTTCAGATATTTTTGAAAGAAGCGGCACAAAATAGCATGCTTTGTTTGTATCTTCATACAAATTTGTGAACCAGCGCCAACTTTACGCAATTAAACTACACTTACCACACGAAAGATAGTGTGCGAGCGACTGCTCCTTTCGTTCATATTCGTTGCAGCCATTTGCCGATTCTTCTCTCCTTGCGACATAAAATGCATAACGTCACGGAGTGACGTCACCATTTCCTCTTTCAGGCCGCTAACTTTAATTGATCTCTGAAAAGACACATTTGAAACTTAAGCCAAAGAAAAAATCAATTTTAGAAATTTTGGCCTTTCCTGAAGTTTTCTTTGAATGAAGGTTAGATCGTTAATACTCACTGCCGTTCGTCACAGAAAGCTAAATGCGCAAGAAAAAATAAGAGAGACAAATGAAGGGAAGTAGTTGCACGACCAGTCGAATAACTTGCTGTCTCAACCACTAATTAGACAAGTACTTATAACAAAAGCTTGACAATGTATTTTCAGTGACTTGTTTCACTAAACGGTTCTATTGTATCGGCTCATACTTATAGTGGGATGTGGGTGCAATGTCCACTGCTGCAAAGCAGTGTTTCAAAAAATACGCACTTATCATTTTCGCTAATAATTTATTTTTGAGGCATTTCTCGACTAAAGTTCATGCTATAGTATTAAATTCGATGAAACTTATTAAATTGAAACAACATCAAACCCAGTTGATACGACCCTACACATGCACTGAGATAAAAAAAAACAACATTACTCCATTTAAGAATGAAAACGAGCGATTGTATGCTTTAAACACATGGGCTGGCGCCTCCTGTCGCCAACTAATTTTACACCATGACAAAGCTGCAACGAAGGGACTCAGTGGCGGATCCAGGGGGAGGCAGTTTGGGGCAACTGCACCCCAAACGACTGTGGCGCCCCGTTATAATGGCGACCCTCTGATAAAAATGTGCCTCTTTCGTGCCTATCGAAGTAGAAACGGAGGCAAAAATACTCTATACTAAGCAATGCTTTACACTTTGTTGAACTTCGGGCTTTACGTGACGTAAATGACGTAATAATACTTCTGTTTCCTTATTTCTTTTCCGCGTGAGAACTGCCCAGCAATCACAAACGCGATCACTTTCGCTAGCATAGTTCTGGATTTGCCGCTAAGCTGTGCAAAATTGGTCTGTTTTTGTTGCAAGTTCATTTTTAATGCCTGGTGGCAGCCTTGAAAGGAAAGCAGTGGTGAAGATAGGAATGCAATAAATATGGAAAACTTAGCATTGACGCAAGATTTTAGAAGACTGCAAAGCGAACAACCAGTTTCAGGTCTGCTATCTACGAGTCCGAAGTACGTCTGCATCTTAGTTTTGCAACACCAAGGTACTGTAAGTGGATGAGTTTCTTGTCGGAACTAATGCCCCTGATTGAACCATACTGCAGCGTGTGAAAAGCTATAGCAACATTTGTATGTTAGCAAATAGCTTGACGGTATCTGACAAAAATGTATTGAGCGTGCCTACTTTTTTTCGGCCATAAACCGAATTGTTTTTCAAATGACCGAAAAAATTAAGTCAATTCGGTCACAATGTCCGAAAAGGTAGGCTAATGAATATACTGTTACGACGAGTTTTGATACTATTACGGGACAATTGACCGAAATGTCATAGCGAAAAAATCTTGGAGCGTGCTCCAGTAGTTATGACCTAAACATGCAATTGTGCAACACCTCACTCCGTCAACGGGGACAGTGCAGCGCAATTTTAATCACTAAGTTGTAGCACGATGCGCCTCGACAGACCATGGTACTCAGCAGTCAGCTCCATCGCATAAACTTCGGCAAAATACCAACTGTCTACAGCTTGGTGGAATGAATAATCGGCTGTAAGCGGTCTTGACAAATTTTGCTCAACGGTTCAATATTTGCATTTCAAAATTTGAGAGGGAGTACGGCCCCTTTCTTCCCCCCTGTTTACGCCCCTGGCAATGGCGACTGATGACCACGTGGGATTTTCTTGATCCTTTTGTTGTAAGTGCAAACTCGTAGACAGCTCACGCCAAACACGAAAAGATAAATTTGGCGTGGCTAGCGAAATCTGCAACCGACAGCAAAATGCGCATTTTATAGATCAGGGGTCAGCAACCTTTCCCTAGTCGCGGGCGAAAAACAAGTTCTGCAAAGTCTGACGGGCGGTACTAATTTTCCACCAATTCCGTTCCCTTCGCTGTTTAAGAAGCTGTTAAAACGATGTGACTTGAATCATATTAACTCCTGATTTTCACTGTTCATAGCGAAAGCATAAAATACGACATAAAGTACATTTATAGGACAGCGCGGTTTCTCATCAGTAATTTCTCATAAGTATGCAATACAAGATGTTGTGAAGAGAGCAGATTTATAAAATATACCACTGGGCGGGCCATACAATTACTACAATTTGTGAAGGGGCTGCGGGGGTTCATAGTAGTATGCAAAAATTTCGAAATTTACTTTATCAAGGAAACTAGAGATTGAGTTTGGAGGTCTTCACTGTGAATTTGATGGTCTCAGCCTTGTAGGGCAATATGCTTTCGAGCCCTGTGTGAACCTATCATGCGATTGTGAGATCGTTTTTCACGATAGCTAGCAGAGCTACCTAAAATGGGAGTAACGTCATGGCAAATGCCTTTCATTTAATTTTTGTTTTTGAATTGTCGCTTCGGCAAAAAATATGCTTTCCATGTGTATGAAACTGCACAAGCTTCGTTTGGAAATATGATCCTCAGTTTGCTATTTATTCGGCTCCTACCTTGCAAATTGAGTTGTCACTTCCTAGTGTAAGAAGAACCAATCTACTTCTAAGCAGTTAGGAATACATTTCATACATTGTTTTCTGATATGCGGTTATCCAAAACAGGGTCAAATTCGCGCGCAGCATGCCTTAGGGCATTGGTCCTCAATCCCCGGGCCACGAAATGACAAAATGTAGGCCTATACTGGTGGTTACACCACTCGCTTTCTGGGCATGTGATTGGTCGATGCTTCCCATGGAAACACTGTTGCGAGAGTGCTTCCGGGCCGCGGTTACAAAAGGGTTGGGGACCACTACTTCAGTGTAGGCCTATATATTTCAAACACTTATTTGCTGATATAAAAGATTGGTTGGGGCAACCACAGCGTTCTCAGTTATTTTTAGCTTGTGAAAAATGGGACCTACCTTTTTGGACCCGCTTCAAACTTTATGTGGATTAATGATAAGACAATTTTAAACTGTGGTGTTTCCCCGAAAGATCACATAGTTCGACCAACACAAATAGCCATTTTCTTGGCCTACAAAACGTAACAACTTTTGTGTGATACGCAACGATTGTCACAGAGAAGCTGGGATATTTAAACACGTGAAGACTTTTTGGCGTCCCCCCAAACGCCAGGTCTGGATCCGCCACTGAAAGAACTGGTGTGTCCATCAGTGAAGTGAGAGGTTACAACTACTATGCTCAGTTGATTAACGTAACGCTGGCCATAAAACAATTTTGTTATACATTTGAACTTACAAATTCATCCTCGCGTATTTGCAACGGCACTGCAACATCAGCTAGCAAGTCATTCATATTTTCATTGTAAATTTCCAGATACGAAACCCGTAGCAAAAATTCTCTTTCCGGCGTCTGTGCAAAGAAAATAAGAACAACCAATCATTTTCACTTCCCGTCAAGTGTTAGTTCGTCAGATCTTCATAGCTACCCGCACGAGGCCATGGTAACGCAGCAAAACATAAACTATGAAACGCGCAATCCGTACTATGGTGCGTCTTTCCTGATTAAAAAGAACTTCTATTAAACCCAACGATCTGTCATCCCAAAGTTTCAAAATCGAAACATAAATCTGAAGACTTTTCCCAAATTTTAACTAGTTTGTGACTCCAAATAAAACTTATCCAACTCTTTAAATGATATTTTTAGGTGAAGATTTTGCTAAACCTTGTTAATTGCCGCAAAATAATCGGGCACTTTAAAGAACTTCGCAAGCTTGTTGAATTGTGATAAACTGACCTTTTCAATGGTTTCAAATATCTCCTGAATGGCCATAGGAATGATACCCGGGCTTGCTGAAGTGCCAAGCATGGTGTAAGTTTTCCCAGAAGAAGTCTGTCCATAAGCAAATATAGTACCTGTAAAGTAAAATGGCATCGTTTCGTCTGACGTGTCTTTTTTCGAGAACATTTTGAAGCTGCTGGTGAATTGAAGTATTACGCAAGCAGATTTATGTGCGTTAGAAACATTTGTGAAAAATTTCGAACGTCCAACAATGATATGATTCGAAGGAAAGTCATACATGTGATACAGTTGGAACTTCTACAGCGAGTACACAATTTGCATCTGCTACCATGCCCACGTGTCAGGCATTTTTGTAGATAAGGTTTTCCATAAATCACATTGAATCATTGTTGTTCGCAGGTGGAACAAATTGATTTTTTACCCCACCTATGAAAGCCAAATGTGAGGTTCAAAGCAAAGCGAAAAGTTCATTTAAATTTTAACTCTGTTTCTCGGCTTCAATCATTTCAAACATCCCAACTATTCGTCACAGACACCCATCTTTTTATAGGAATCATTCAAAGATCCTTTTTAGTGTTGAGATCCCAAGAAGCAATTTCATACGTCGCATTTAAACTTATTTTTTTGTCATTCGAAAAACAACAAAAATTGCTTTGAGTTTCGATCACGATAGGACTATCTTGTGCTCTTCAGACAACAAAGAAAAAATCTCAAGAACGTATACCTGATTTCTCAAAACATACGTCCAGTAGCGATTAAAAATTCATTCAGTCGTTTTTTTTCGGTCATTGCTTTCCAATGGTCTGTCACTTTTTCCAATTATTAAAACTCGATCCGATTTTAACTTGGTAGTTTGTCATCCCAGGCCTGGAAAAACCTCTGCGGTCGCCATTGGCTGGGATTACACATTTTGCACCTAACAGTGCTATTCTTTATGCAATTTACACTAAAGCGGAACTCGATAAACAGAGCAACATATCGGTAAAAATTAACAGCAAACAATGTTGATAGCTGTTTGGTTAATTTCGGTTAGAGGCTTGACACGTGTGGTCTTCTGTATTCGTGTGCTAATGTAAACATCTGATTTCAGAGGGAAAAAATAATCAATACGTCCAGCACCCTTTAAAGATTTAGATGATCCAAAACGTATCCTCAACGGAAGATATCTTCCACAAAAGTGCTACAATAGCATACCAATGCTATTGCACACCCCAACGTTTGAAATGTAAAAATTATGCGTATATGTAACATACCAATGATCCCTGCACACTGTAGAACCAGACACATAACAAAAACTATGGGAGCAGATTGAGAGTTTCATTAATTATTATTAGATTAGGTAACGACTTGGAAAATCACCATTAAATCCTTCCATTGCAGCATTAACAATGGGTTGGGCAATTTCTTCATAGACATCTGCTGTTGTTTCTTCTTCACTGAAAACACGATCTGAAAGGTTTAAAGAAAAAATACTGGTACCACAGTTGCATGCAACAATTACTCTAGTTTATTCAAATCCTCCCTATTATCTAGTAAAGACAATATAGCACCGTAGTTGCTGGTTCAAAGTTTTTTTCAAATTTGATCTTATTGTGTAAGTTATTTCATGAAGTCAAATACTAAAGTTCCTTGTAATAGCACCATCGTTGCATCTTCTCTTCTTGACAATCAGTTCCCTCTAGTCAGGTTATATCTTTCCTGTTGGTTTTTTATTGCAACTATGGTGCTGTTTTCCCTCTTATCTGTTGCTCGTTTTTTAGACAAGCTGAAGATGTGTCACTGCTGAGGATTGCACATGCACGTTACTTCATAATGTGCGGATCAGTGTGAGTGTGTAGTTAGTCATCTACTTTTGATCTTCATCGCTCTGTTATCTAGACATGCTCACACTATGTATACATGTTGCTCAGAATGGTTGTGGTCTTTTGCTAGAGGAGTATTGCATAAGTAAAACAGAAAACAAATTTGAAAAAATTAACACTTAGTGAAGTAAGTGTTAAAGGTATTTCATTCACGCATTTTTTGTGACAAACACCATGAAATAACAGAAAATAACGAAAGCAAGGGTAGAAAAATTAATTGCACGCCAACTGATGAGAACAAAATTTAACGTTTTTACAACAAATTTTTAACAGAAAAAAATCAGGAACTTCTGCAATATGGTATGAATTATGTATTTGATGCACAAAGGGTTGGCAAAAGACCTCATGGGTCAACCACTCAGCTAGCCCTTGTTTTGGCATCAACTGATATTAAATGCTAATCAATATTTAATGTCATTGTCACTAATGGTAAACGATTTCATCAGATTAAACCAAGATGCTGCTAGAACAGCATTTAAATCACTGAGCATTGGTACATTTGTGAATCTTTGAGAATTGCTTCCTTAAAACGCCACATCGCCCTTTGAAAACAATTGGGAACACACTGAGAAAGAGACCTTTTTTGCTTTGTTTCAAACGCTTTCACTGACATGCTTGTGGTTGTGCTGTAGTGTCCAGGTGGTGACCAACCACAAAAAACGAGCTAACACCAATGTTCAGTGCAACGTTTATCATGACAACTGCAAAGTTTATGATATTTCTGTTCTGCAAAACATAAGACTACAATACAGGTGTTGTAAATATACTAACAATAAAAATAAGCCTTGGAAGAATAATTCACAAAAGCATCAGCCATCAGCCTTAACATGCTGGATAGCACATAGGTCAGTGGAGATGAATTTATATAAGTGCTTTTTATAAGTGTGTTGGCAGCAAGTTGATACACTGTAACTTGAGAATGGATGAGGCATCAGCAAAATTTAAGTATATCAGGGGTGCACAACCTTTATGCTATTGTCAGCTGCATCATGTTTGCTTTAATGAATTACATCTGCCAATAATTTCATGATATTTTCATTTTTTTCATTGCTTAGATTCTTCTTCCACACTGAACCTAGCCTGCTTTCACAAGGCTGTTTGGCCGTTTTTCAAGTAAGTATCCTCATTACAGTAGACCAGGGGTAGGGAACCTGTGGCTAACGGGCCAAATGCGGTCCGCATGAACATTTGATATGGCCCGCATCAGAATTTTCATTACCAAAGTTAAAGTACAACATAGCCTCAAAATGAAGCTCCATGATAAGCAGATACTTAGATAATAAGTCAAGAGAAGTAACTCTTGGTCATAGTTAGATAAGAGTAGAATTTTAATATAAAATTAATTGATTTTGCGAGCCGCCAGTGATATCCCCACAACTCATGCAGCCTGTAATAATAAGTAGGTTCCCCACCCCTGCAGTAGACAAAGAGCCTTTAAGAGATGTGCAGCCACCATAATTTATATGTTAAATTACATGTGCATGGCTGCATGTTGTGCAGTGTGCACACCACAGATATATAATAATGTTCCATACCAAAGATGTATGATTTAACTTTTTCCTTTCCAGGCTTTAGGTGTATTTGTTGGGTGTCAAGATCCCAGTGTGAATCACTTCCCTGCTCCCTGCAGATACAATAGTCATCATCAATTAAACAATACTACATTAAAACCACAAGAAATAAAACCAAATTCACTGCATGAAAAGTATGACCAAAAACCTAAGTTTTTAGTTTTGAACATCAGAATTATCATTCTTGTTTCTGTGGCTGTGTATCATAGACTCATTACATCTGCATTTTCACAATAGAGGCATTTCATTAAACAGTAGAATTTACCTAATACAGGTGAAAAACTCTATCACAGAAGCTTGTATACTTTATCATAATAACTCGTATACATAGTGCTTTTATTTGCAGCAAAATACAAGTTTATGATGTTATGATTGAATACAACAATTAAGTCCTCTATCTAGGCTCCTCCATTTAATCTAACACCTTGTAAAACTTTTATAAAGTATTCTGCGTTTACTCAATGGGGAATAGGGTCACGCTTATCTAGACTTTTCAATTTAATCTAGTACTTCTTAAATCTTTAATACACTTTAATTAAAGACTTTTCTATGTTCTCTCACTTAGGGAGCTGGGTTGTACTTCGGACCTCGTGTATAAATGCGATAAACAAATTGCAAGGTGCAACAATTATCAGATAAAGATCCTTAATTTATTTGAGTTCCCACATGTATTAGCTGCTTAGACATCAAAAGTAAAACTGCAAATGATGTATTAGCTGAACAAAACAAAATTGATGAATTAGACCATGGCATATTAGACGAACAGAACTGTACACAAAAGATAGGGATTCTGCTGGGAAAAGTGACAAATTGAGCCAATTAGACAAATTCTACTGTAATTCAACAAATTTATGAACAGTTGAAGATATCGGATTTTTTAATTTTGAACACCATGAGCTGGGGCTCTTTACCTGCTTAGACAAATTTGCAATTTTTTACTTACACTCAAGGCAAAAAGTTTCAACAGTGAAATGTTGATTCTACCATTTTTCATAGTGCAGATTTCATAAACGAAGTCCGTTTTTGGCTACAGACAGTTGCTGTGCAACTTTTTTATAATTTTTGGGGAGGTAAAAACAACACCCTAAATTCCCATGTGGGAAACAAATATCCCCAAAATTTTTTGTGTTTGGCAGTTCCTTGTATGTGCTTTCTTGTAATGTTTTTTTTTTTTTTGATGAAACTTGTAAAGACTTTGAAACAATGCTAAAGCATTGTTAAAAAAAGAGGCTATGGACGTAACTTGCTTCCTTTCCAACCAATCACAAATTCCCAGCCTTGTCCCAACCTTTACACTTTCCTAAGAGTTAGTGGCAGACATCAGAATATAATTACAATGAAACAAAGTTCCATCTACCTAAATTGTGGTATCAATACACCATTTCACTTAATCCAGCGATTCTCAACCTTTTTTATCCCATGCCCCCCTTTAACATTTATTCACAGATAAAATCCCATCCTTTAGAAATTTAGTTTGTAAAGAACACTTTTTAATCAGTACACTAAGAAGAGAAACTAAACTTTTCACAATTTATAAGCTCTTTGGCCTCTATATTAATTACATTTTAAACAAAATCCTAGATACAAAATTCACCCCTTGCAAATACAAAATTCTCCCCTGGTGGGGAATTCATCCCCAGTTGAGAATCCCTGACTTAACCCATAACATAGTATGGGAAATGAGGTAAGACTAGGGATCAAGAAAGGAATACCAGAGGAGAAACTGCAAACACTGCTATGTCACTGCAAATCCCAATTGTGAAGTCCCATGCTATTGGTCGCATGGTGGAGCACATGACCGCATTTTTGCACCTCTGTGTTAAAGCCATCAGACCAGAACATTGTACTAATTCTCACCTATTTAACTTCAAACCTTGTTATAAATCTATAATAAAAACCTTACAAGTGACTTACCTTTTGATGAAAGGGCGTGCCCTAATACACACCTTTACATTTCCATTAAAACTTGCCATATTTTTTCCTACACTGCATGCATAACTTATTCTATATCGAGGGATAACAGCCCTGTAACAAACATTGTAAAATATAACCAGGTTGCTAACAGTGAAAAAGCTTCTACAGTAGCAGGTAAGATGATTAATTCACTTTTAAAAAACTTTCCTGTTTCTAACGATTGTACAGAAGCATCCAACCAGTACTCACCACCTCACAGTCAGACCAGTGCTGCTTGCTAGAGCTCGGCTGATCATCAGTGAATGGATATTGCCACTGTAAAACTAAATTGGGCCATGCCCACTTGGTGAATTTTACTTTTTTGTACTTTTTAATGTTTTGAACATAGCTCATGCTTTGTGGCTTGGTTTCATTGCCCTATCTTGCTTGATTAATACTTTCGATACTGGGTGGATTCCCCATGGCAATATCCACCAGTACCGGGTGGTTTACCTTTAAGTCCCATAAGTGCCACTGTTTTGGCAGAGCTTTGCAACACCATTACTCGACAGTCGATTGAGCTAGAGAGCTGTTCAAACCCTATACAGATTCTGCAAGTCTTCTAATTTAAATTGAAAAACATTTTTTATTTTTGTGTTTGGGGTTTTCAATGGATGATGTCATAATAAGGGCATGTTCTCACCTTCATGACCAAGTCTACCTGGCCCTGGGTGCCAACCCAACAAGGCATTTTTTGGCTCAATTTTTTTGGAAAGTAGGCTATCATCTAAGTCTTTAGAGCCCATGATTAGCATTCTAGCATATCTGGAGCCATAATCATGGGACAAAATCCAAAAATTGGGTAAAAATTCATATCCCATAAAAGGTAAACTTAACCATTTCGGCTAAAAGCCATATACTTTTTTATGTGTCGTATTCTCCACCCCTTGTATGTTGTTTCTGTAAATGCTTTTTGTCACCGTGTTACTCCTGTATACTCTGTTGTTGTGTGAACTTTGTGTCTGATGCTTTCCCATTGTTTAATTCTTGGGCCGCATTTACACTGGGGCATAACTGAGCGTAATTCTTTGTTCATTTCATTGTTTCTGAATTTATACGCCTGGCTAATCCCGTGCTTCAGCATGCCTTACCAAGCCAGAACAGAGTTACACACGAGAGTGAACAACTAAGTGCAATTACGCGGCGCTTGGCGTGAAAGTCATGGCATTGCAGGTCCAGGTGCTGATTTTCCCGTTGTGTTTGGTGTTGCGCCAATTTGTCACCGAGATGATTTTGTATGCATTTGAAGAAATATTACTTTAGTGTGACAACATTTTGAAGTTTTTTAAGTCTTGGTTCACTGTCCACAGCACTAGTATTCAAAGTTATGTTGTATGTGCAATGCTGTTGCTAAATTAAGTAGGCTAGACCTAGCATGCGTATCACCAGTTTTACAGCAGCAAAATAGATTTTTCATTAGTGTAAGTAACTATGATAAGCAATGTATCTTATAAGAAACTTAGCTGCAAATGATGGCCCAATATTTTCAAAATAACATAAATTATCTAACTATGACTAGGCCAATGAACTGCAGATACAGTACTCTTCATTTCTTGTGTGTTACTTTTTTGGTCATGTGCAAAACCAATTCTCTAATGCCCTACTGTGTGGCTAACCATATTTGTGCTCTTGTGTCTATGATCATGTCTGTATGGACCACAAGTCTGCAATAGACTACTATTATTATGTTATTATTAGCCAAGGTAAATTAAAATTGCCATTGCACAGTGTCAGTAGTATGGAAATTGGACTAAAACAAGTATGTCATAAATTAAACTCACACCCAAACCGTTGACTTACTTGGTCATAGTTCTGTAAATTCTACTATAAGGCCTAGTTTATTTATAGCACCAAGAGTTGTGGATGCTGTTGTAATCCTATTATGTACAGTGCTAAAGCATGCTAAGAATAGGGTGGACCCAGTATTTGCGTTGTTTTCGAGAATGCTTAAGATGTCTCATTCTCCGATGCAACAGTAACAACAGGAGCAATTGTTTTCTCTTGCAAACAACCATCTTCTTGCTCGCCAGACAACAGTGCACTATCTTCTGCAAAACCACGTGGCGAACAGCTGTGCCAAGCGCATTGAAATGCTTTGTATGCTTACACCCGCCTCAGTGTAAACCAAAACGACGCATAATTGAGCTTAAGCGCGCCGCGCTAAGCATTATTCCACTTCAGTGCAAACGTGGCTTTATTATATTCATATAACCCACTGTGGTGCAATAAGATATTGTAACCAGTGGTAGCGAACCTATTGCACGCGTGCCAGAGGTGGCACCCATAGCCCTCTCTATGTGCACGCACACCATCGCTCTAGTGCAGAGTTCGTTACCAGAAAGGTAGAGGTATGCAGGGCCAGGCTGCTCCTAAAGTCGGGACAGACGCCTGAAATGACACTGCTAAGGTGCAAAGAACTAGTTAAGCTCCCAGTGCTCAATCAGGAACACCCACTTATCCAGCAGGTAACTTCAGAGATTATCCACTGTGATAACATTACCACTCGTTATAACACTCTTCTGGTTTTGAACGTAAGATTATTATGGACCTTCTTTGTTTCTAAGAATGTAGAGTAGAGTCAGAACACTAGCATGCAATTACACCAAACATTTCGCTTTATTTTTAAAGCATTTTCAATGGTAAAGTCTACTACATGCATCAAGCCAAGCTAAACTGTGGAAAAGGCAAGCAAGGACAACATTTTCACATTGTTATATCACAATAACCAATTAAGCCAGATCAGATACTGAGTTTAAGGAGGGCGGAGGTTACATGTGCCCTTAACTTTTGGAGAGAGAGACACAGTATCTTTTGTCCCCCCAATATTTTGTGATAAAAAGTAATGTAGTTGTAAAAAATTCATGGCTACATTACTGTTGGAAACGCCCAGCATAAAGCCAGGGAATAAATAAGCAAAATAAACATTATCACTGGATTATCTGTGGGGTGCATACAGATTTGCCATGTAAACTGATTTATCATGGTTGTTGATAATTGCGTTGGTTAATTTGAATTAATTAAATCGGTGTGTACATGACCTTTGCTCAATCACAAATTTCTGCACTTGTCTGTAGCCTACAATCAGAATATGGTTGCCACTGCTAGTATTTACCAAAAGATCTTGTAGTTTGTTTTTGATTTGATCTATGTGGTTTAGTGGTTCTAGTGAGAATCTTGCGATTATTAGTAGCACTACAGTTTATTTCGGAACTGACCAAATTTGAATTGATTATCATAACTTTGAACATAATTATATTTATTTAAGCCCAACTCTCAGAAAAAATGTGTCTTCATATTGTTGCAACCTCTCCGGTGGTGTTGCGTTAAATGTATGATTCACCACGAACGGGATGTGCGTGAAGAACAACACCATACATATATGTGGTGCGAACAAGCAATAATAGAGTGATCGTGGCGTGGAAGCTCTGCCGATATTAACTTGTGAACGATTGAACGTAACGACTAGCATACGCGGAGAGTGATCATGGCATGTGAACTCTGTTGTTGCTTTCTGCCACAGTGTGAAGCTTTGCGCACATGCCGCTCGGGATTTCCGATCGTAACAAAATGGTGCTGTGACCAGGATGTGGAGGTCATGCCGAGTTAAGCCTTCACATAAAGAACGTGCGATCGGTGTGGTTCGTTGTAAAAAGGAGGGGATGTTGTTGCAACCTCTCCGGTGGTGTTGCGTTAAATGTGTGATTCACCACGAACAGGATGTGCGTGAAGAACAACACCATAAATATATGTGGCGCGAACAAGCAATAATAGAGTGATCGTGGCGTGGAAGCTCTGCCAATATTATCCTGTGAACGATTGAACGTAACGACTAGCGTATGCGGAGAGTGATCATGGCATGTGAACTCTGTTGTTGCTTGCTGCCACAGTGCGAAGCTTTGCACACATGCCGCTCGGGATTTCCGATCGCAACAATATTAAATGCAGTCCAAGATATAGCACCATTGTACAGTACCAGTTGCTATACCACCACCATGGGTGTAGCTAGGGGCCATGGTGCCCAAAAAATATCATTTCCATAATTTGCCCCCCATTTTGCCAACTTTACAAAAACATCGTACTACAGTTAAATGAACATGGTGCCATCATCAAAATGCAAAAAATAAAGGTTTGTTTCCCCCAAAGTTCTTAGCAAACTTGGTCCCTGAACTAGGGCCTGCAACCATTTTTGTCAGAGGGCATAGCCATAACTACATAACCACAACACAACAGTTAGAGGGCCAGACATCTTACATAATGTGATTGTTTCAGAATATGTTGCATTTTACCAAACCAACAAATTCTTCGTATATACATTGTTTTTTCCTTATTGACAAAATGTCTTTGCAGCTGGATGAAATGGTTTCGTGGGCCGGATTAAATGGTTTTGCAGGCCTGATTTGGCCCGGGGGCCGTAGTTTGGAGACCCCTGAATCAAACAAAGATGGAGTTTATGAACAGTAGCATTGGAGAGAATAGTAACATTAGAGTTCTTTGTTGCTGATGAGTGAAACTTGTATTAGACACGTAAGAATATACCGTATTTTCTGGCTAATAAGCCGACCCGGCGAATAAGCCGAGGCCAGTTTTTAGTTCTGAAAATGAGAGTTTTTCCATATTACCGCCTAATAAGCCGAATCAGAAAATTTCTTTACCTAACTACCGGTACCTTTTTTTCTTTTTGCAACAAAGTTTGTCAGGTATGCGTTACATTTATTACGCACCAACGCATGTTCTTTATAGTGGTGGAGATGCGAACATGGCGTGGTAGGGAGTTCGAAACTGTGTCGTGCGCAAAAGCTTACGGTCCTCGTACGAGGCTTCGCCTGTGAGAGCACTCGGAGCGCGGCTCGCTTCGCTTGTGAGAGCACTCGGACCGCAGCTCGCGAGAGCACTCGGAGCGTGCCTGTGAGAGCACTCGGAGCGCAGCTCGCGAGAGTACTCGGAGCACGCCTGTGAGAGCACTCGGAGTGCGGCTTCCATATCCACCCAACAAGCCGACCCCAGAAAATTAGGTCGCAAAATTAGGTCCAGAAAATCGGCTTATTAGCTGGAAAATACGGTATCTCTTTAGATCTGCTGATTAAACAAAACTATCTTTAAATTCATGTGGTGATTATGTGTACAATCTTCAGTTTGTTACAGACTGCCCAGCGTGTACACAGTGAGCACAATTTTCTAGTATGTAATCATACCTGTAGAACTCCTCGTCACAGGATGCGGTGATGGCATCTAGCATAGATGCCTTTAGGAGGGGATTGGACAAATTTTTGAGAATCACTGCAGTAGATTGTTGATTCAGGGAGCATCTAGTTTGTTAGCTATGTTTGCATAGGAATAGCTTCAAACTGGGTGCTTCTTTTTTAAAATTATGTGTTTTGCAGATGATAGTTTTAAATGCCAAAAAATTAGCATAGCGAAATAAGCAAAAAGATAACTGAAGATCATTCCAAGCGGCCTGGACAGAGTCATTTGGAATGATTGAATGCAATGGGAAAGCATTGTTTATGTATGTATTGAAAGTGTTGGAGCTTTTAAGACAGAGGATGTTAATTCAAACATTGTTTTTTCTAACCCAAATCCTCAGTTGGCCCATTCGGGTTAAACCGCCCTGTTGGCACTTTGGAATACATAAGTGAGTTTAGGGTGCCGTTTGGACACTCGGTCTACATAATAGGTTCACCATCACTGTTGTATACCAGCCACAAAACTCTTTTTTGCTTCGTTTTTGCAATGAAAATTTACGCAAATGTTCTTCACACCTACATTCAATAGTCCTGAAAATTTGAGGCAAATCAAGCAAGAACCTTTTGAGTTACGCAGTTCTGCATGGAAAATTTTGCTTTCTGCACATAGGCTACAATGCTTTATTGAAAAGAGTTAGGTGCAGTTAGTTGTTGGCTAGAACGCAATAACTTTTTGGAAGCGTCTAGGTAGCCGGCGACAGCTACGCGAGGTCAACTGCTAGGTAGTCAGCACCCATGTGATTTAGCACATGCTTAGGTTTAGTCACCAAAACAGAAAGCAGGTTCAGACTTTCTTTATATCATTGTAGAGTGAAAACACAGCAGTAGAGTGGTGGTCTTGAAGGTCATGTCTGCACTACGCTCAAGTTTCTGGTATGATTTTCTTATGGTGCTCGGGTTGCAATGTCAAGGTTAGAGGTTTTAGCATCTCTACACTGGTAATGATGAGTCAGAGTGGCTAGGCACAATCTTTCCATTTTCTTTATTTGCTTCGAGGATTTGCTGTAACAAGCTGTACGCACAATTACTTGACGCAACAAAAGAAACAAAGGAAAACGCCCAACAACTCCTTGCTCATCATTAGTGTAAACAGGCATTTATACTTTTTGCTTTCAAGCTTTAGCTTTAGTTAGGATTTTTCAATTTTGCTTTTGTCTCAAATTTAGGGCTTCGGGTTTACTGTTTTAGGTTTGGGGTTTGCAGATTTAAGGTTTTAGGTTTGGAGTTTTAGGCTTTAAGTATTAGGGTTTTGCGTGATATTGTAAAAATCCTACAGGTTTACAGTTGCGTAGGTTAAGATTTTCATTATTCAGTATTCTTTGGTCGATTGAATTACTCTAATGTATGTAGCTTCCAATTAGCACATTTTGTTGTAATTCAGTTGATTTTATTGATTTTTTGAACAAAAAGTTTACATTTCTATATTAACCAACTTCAATGCATTTAAACTATGAAAATCCAGAGCCTTAACTGCAACCAACGTACAACTATGCCCTTAGTCATGTGACCGTAATCATCAGCATCAGAATTGCACAACAATGTTTGCGTGGCCATAGTCAGAGGCACATTTAGGTTTACTTTTTGAGCACTTTTGTATGCGTATTCACTGCCGAAGGATGATCTCTGCTGGGTTTTGGTTTTCATGTTGCCGGCTACTTAGCAGTTTACCCTTCATAGCCATTGCTAGCTACTTAGACACTGCGTAACATTTTTTGTACTTGGTCTTTTGCAGAAAAAGTTTACACAAATCCAGGTTTTTTTTAAGGAAAATGTTAGGTACCCGGTATGGAGGATCTGTAGGAACCCGATTTCTCTGATTCTAGGGATCTGATTTTTAGGGACCCAATGATAATTTTCTCTGATTCTAAGGACCCGATTTGAAATTCTAGGAACCCGAATTAGATCCCTAAAACGCCTTCAAAAAAAACCTGCACAAATCTTTTTCAATCGTACCCACAATCACTATAGTAGTCCTGAAAATTTAAAGTCAATCGAGCAAGAATTCTTGAGTTTTTAGTTCCACATCGAATCCTTAGGCTATAATACCTTGTCCTATACACTATAGAACAGATGAGACTTATCATGAGTGCATCAGATCAAGTTTTTGCCTAAAACACTATCACTTTTTTTGCACAAGGTGAAGGTGTTTTGCCATGAAAATACACAAAAGTGTTTGGCTTGTTCACACACATCTTGCCTGAAAATTTGAGGAAAATTGAGCAAGAAATCGCCAAGATTTAGATAGATATTAAATTTTGAGTTATGCACCTGGAGGCCCATTCACAATCACAAATGCGTTAACAGCAACAGGACATGGTAAAAATGTCACCACATGGCTATGCAACCCGGCTGGGACAATTGGACATCAACTTCTTGGCCGCCTAGTACAGAAGGTGTTAAGTGCAACAATTATGAACAAAAGGTTTGGAACACTTATGTCAGATGTCAAGCCTGACTGAACACAAGTGAAGTAGGCTTACGAAGTCGACTGCCGACTGGCAGCAGCAACTCAAGACTCAACCCTTGCTGAACAAGGGTAAAAATGATTACTACACACTTCAAAGCAATAGAAGGTTAAAGTTCTATGTTTTACTGTAACAGTGATAAGAAACTCAACAACAGTAGCTAGGCTAACATCTACACAGTACTCTACAGTAGGCTAACTGATGCAAAAATGCTTCTTCTACTAGCATAGTCTAAAACATCTCACTCAGTCACGCAACTGAGTACAAAAGTCCTGATATACGACTCTTAAAATGGCCAATTTTATGAAATGGACAAATCTGTTTTTTTCATGGCCACTGTCCGTCACACATTCCCAACTTTGTGGAATTTGGCCATAAACCAGCCAATCTGGCAACGCTCGAACTGCAGATTTAAAGTTGGGTGTTGGGTCAACAATTCAACATCCAAATTTAGCGCGGATATCATGAGAGTGGTGTCCGGCCATAAATTCATTTTGTTTCATTCATTCGTTTGGCTCATTGGCTACATCCACCGATAACGTGACTCAAGTCAATTATTCGACTCGAGCCACGATTTTTGGTGACTCGACTCGAGACACGTTGAGAAACGATGCTGTGAAAACTTGACTCCAGTCACGTTTTTCACCGAATGACTCCAATCGACTCACATTTAATGACTCGAGACTCGAGTCAGAGTCATTTTTGCAAATCTCCAAGCATCTAATTCACAAACATGGTTGGCTTACATATCAAAATTAAGCGTTTTTGCTTCAGTGATGCATGATTAATATTGGCACAAATATTCTGTTAAGACTATATGCCTCCTAGTTGTGTTAAATTATTTGGATCAGGTGTTCCACCTAATAATGAGACAGAACTGATAATAACAATATTAATGAATCATTACGAAAGAAAGTAAAAAAGAATTCAAATATGCATTAAATGCTTGTCGGAAGTCTCAATAAAATACAAAGCTTATGCCATGGCTAAAGCTTTCTGGAATAGATCTCCCAAAAAATTCTGGCAGAACATCAAAAAATGCAAGAAATCATGGCTTCCATCATCTATAGAGGGAAGGGAAACAGGAAATGAAGCAGTCGTTGTCATGTGAAGAAAACACTTTGCGACATTGCTGAACTCATCAAAAAACTGTGAAATTGGCAATTTTGTGAAACAAATAATAATCTCACAAAGCAATTTTGAAGGGATTGATGAGTTGATGTGCAACAGATTTAAGATTAAATCTCTGCTGCACAAACTACCACTGGATCGGTTAGCTGGCAAAGATGGCATCTTGATGTGCAACAGCTTTAAGATTAAATCTCTGCTGCACAAACTTCCAATGGATCGCTCAGCTGGCAAAGATGGCATCTTGGTTGAACACATTTTCTATGCTGATTCAAGTGTGTGCAACCATCTGAGTGGTCTAACAATGTGTGTTTAATGCATGGAAAAATTCCACAGGGATGCATGCAAACTGTCATAAGAATGGGGACATAAGTGTTGCTGGGAACTATAGGCCTGTTTCCAGACGTGGGCAACCGCTACTTGTTTAAATAGCGTCGCTGCCGCTGCTGCTATTTGTTTAATTTAATGGCGGCGCTACCGCACCTGTTATTGAATAAAAATAGTAGCAAGCTATCGCTCCCGCCATTCTCTACTGCTCATTTGCGGCACTTAAAAAATTTTTAATATTGTTTTGCTGACGTAGGATATATTTTGAAAAACCTAACCTTGAAATATTTTTTTGAAAAAAGTTGTTAAAGAAAAAACGTGATCTGAAAAAAATAGTCATTGAACAGTTGTGACATAGGAAGACTCATTTTACAGTGCATGCACATATAAATGAAACACAGACTGCAGAAAATTCCATAGAGTGCCTTTAGCTTTGTGAGTCGATTGCGCTGTGTGTACAGTACTCAAGAGAATGGTCAAGCAATAAAAGATCAAAACTGTTTTTCACAGAGTGTAATGCAGGGGTCTCAAACTCAACTTCCTCTGTGGGCCACATGAGGACTCAAAAGGTAACACGCGGGCCGCATTACAACGCTGATGCAAAAACGGCGGTACCTGAACTTACTAAAAAGAGCTTTTGCATCTTTATTTCCTTTGAAAGGCAGGCCCGTAACCAGCTTGGGGCACCAAGGGGGGCGAAGAGTTTTTTGAGAGGGGCTCAAATTTTTTGCACTGTGTCCAATAGATTTGAACTTTGTCCAAGACATTTTTCCAGGTGGGGCGAAAAATTTTTAGCGGGGGCTTCGCCCATCCTGCGCCCCCCTGGTTACGGGCCTGGTGAAAGTTATCATGAATTACAAACAAATCCCTTCTAGCCGTCTTTACGTTCACATTAATCATTTCTAGCCGTTTAAGGAACTTTTTCACTCACTAAGCGAGCACTTTTAAACACCGGTAAATAAACTAAATAACGTGAATGTTATTCATTTCATTCATTTTCGTGCCCTCTTTTCCCTTAGGGAGGACCGTGGGGGCTGCAGCTCTCGGGGGACTTGGAATACCTCACGGTCAACAGGAATTTCAGATAATTCTGTCCAGCTGGATCAGGGATATCTAGGAGTTTCTAGATATCCCTGAGCTGGATTTGCCTCGCAAGTCTTTCGTGGGGCATTCTGGACTCATAGCCGAACCAATATACCTGTGCTCCCTCAATTCGTTGGAAAATGGTTCCACTTTCAGGGCAGCGCGAATTTCACAGCTGCGCACTTTGTCGCGTAGTGTCACACCATGGGATCTTTGCAAAAATCCCATCTCTGCCGCTTATCCCTGAGATAATATTATTTCGGTCATTACCCAAGATTCAGGATCATAGGTAAGGATCGGAACAAAGACCGATTTAAAAACTGACAGCTTTGCGGTGTTTGAAAGCTCCCGTTTTGTGACCAGAGATTGATAAAACTCACGCAGAACTGCGTTTGCTTTATCAATCCATACGCCTCCTCGCTCCGCCTTCCGTCACTGGTAAATACCACCCCTATGTACTTGAATTTCTCCACCAACTCAGTGTATTCCACTCACTTGCAGCATATATTGCTTTTGGTTTGTAGAGGGACATAATACCTCAGTATTTTTAGTACTAATTTTCATTTTGGCTCTGTCACATGCAGCAGAAAACCGATCAAGTGCATGCTGAAGACCCTGTTGAGAAGATGCTAACAGTACCAAACCATCTGCAAAACGTAAACGGTTCATCCTGCAGCTCACAGATGTGACACCCTCCTCGACTCGGCTGTGACTGTCTATCCAATTCATATAGACCAGGGGTGGCTAAACATTTTGATCCGAGAGCCGAATTCACGACTGCCTGGCCACTGGAGGGCCGGATACACCGCGATTTACGTGACAGGCAGCAGTTAATGCTTTTGCACGGCTGTCCATAGTCTGAAACGTGGCACTTGAAAAAAATGTGCAAGGTATACAGCAGGTCGGATTAAACTGGTCGGTGGGCCGATGCGGCCCGCGGGCCGTAATTTGGCCACCCCTGATGTAGACTATGACGAGAAGCAGTGACAGCACACACCCTTGTCGGAGTCCAACACCGACGGTGAACGGTCGTGATTTAACTCTCCCGACACGGACACAAACTTCAAAGCAGGAATACAGTGATTTGATGGCCAGTAACAGGCGGCTGTCACACACCGTAGTCCAGTGGTTCCCAACCTTTTTTGATGCATTCCTCCCTTTACACAATTTACAAATTTTCATTGCTCCCCTATTACACAAAGTCAGCAGGGTGGCTGAAAGGGTTATAACTCCATTTTTGTGTTGACACAAATTGCAGTCTGCAGGATATTTGATCTACCAATATATTCTTTCTTACCTACCTTTTACCTGTCGCAGTGTAGCTTATTTTTGTGCGTAGGCTAGTATAAACAATAATTGGAACAAGCGTCTTACAAATGTAACTTACAAATGTAAAGTGATGCAACGAATTGAAAGAGCCAATGCCAATTCAAAAAAAAAGTAGGCTACAACCCTTATAAAGAACAGGTAAGTTAACTATAAAGCGGATATTCCTCCCCTGAACTCATGAACTTCCTCCCTGCGGAGGTATTCCTCCATGGTTGGGAATTACTACCGGAGCCCATTCCCGCAACATTCCCCAGAGTTTTTCACGAGGAACTCGGTCGTGTGCTTTCTCCAGGTCGACAAAACATGTGTAAAGGTTTTTGGCTTACTCCCAAGATTTCTCAAAAATTTGCTTGAGAGTGAAATTTTGGTCTGTAGTGCTATGGCCAGGATGAAAACCGCACTGGGTATCATTCAGCTTTGGTTCAAATATTTCGCGGCGTCGTTTTTCAAGGCACTTGGCAACGTAAATGTCAAATATTTGAAAATTTCCGAAAAAGCATTGCGGGCCGCACGAAAAGCCCTCGCGGGCCACATGCCCCCCGTGGACCGCGTGTTTGAGACCCCTGGTCTGATGATACAGTAGCACCTTTACAAATTTGTACCGAGACACGTCTGTGACACATGTGACTGAGTCGTCTGCACCTACCGGTAAGTTTATGATCTTGTTGCACGCATGTCGTTTGCCTTCCTGCCGCTGATGTTGCTCGTGTTCTTCTCCAAAATTTTATTTCGTTCTTAAAACTATTGTGATGTGTATCGTTGTGTTATTAGACCTATTGTGATGCTGTGTTTATTAAGTCAGGGGTTAAGAGTTAGAAAATATTTTCACAGAAAATTTCAGCAGAGACGTATTATAAACAAAAAATTACGGCAGCACTCTGTTATAAACATGGATACTTTCAGCATACGTCCACTTTGACAGAGTCACATCCTCTCTTAGAAACGGCTTGTTGCAGCTGGGTTGCCGCGTTCAGCGAGTTGGAGTTGCCGTGCCTCAACTCAATCAGAAAGCCAAAATGTTCCGATATTTCTGCTGTACCAGTCGATCACGGCTTGTCAGAGGATACGATTGGTTACAGCTAAGAGAAAAAGTGTATTCGTCACAAAAATTTGATATAAGCGAGGCAAGGCACGTGGGCCTCACGACGATCACCCGCTTCTGTTGTATCGGTTCTTTTGACAAGTAGCGGTATATGCGATGTCAACGTCTGCTGGTGCGTTTGTTAGTGGCTGGCTAGCTACATAATTTTGGAAGAGAGTAAACGCGGGCCAAAAGCGCATCTGCCGACTGTCGCTTAAATATGTGACGTTACACTTATCTCTCGCCTATGACGCCTAGTCGCATGATGGCTGCATACTGTTGCTATAGTACAGGGGTGGTCAATTAGATTGCCCAGGGGCCACTTTCCGAAGGCTGCTTTTAGCGGAGGGCCATACCTTCTTACGGACGCAGAGGCAAGACTCCGTTAAGTTAGGCTCCGCGCTAACATTTAAGTTTTTTCAGATGTGAAAATTTTATATTTCAGATGTGAAAATTTTCCTGAAGGCTTCCGCGGGCGACTGAAAACGCTGTGTCGGGCCACATATGGCCCGCGGGCCGATATTTGCCCATCCCTGCTATAGTAGCATTTTTGCACGTAAGCTCCTCCACAGAAGTTATGAACGACATGAGCAAACAGTGAAACGCATTCCATGCTCGATCCTCAACAGCGGGTCATTGCAGGGACGTTGTGGTCAGGGGCGTAACGAGGGTGGGGCAAGGGGGGCACACTTCCCCGGGCGTCAAAATACCATGGGGCATCGAATGACTGTTGGGGCGCTGAAAAGTCCCAACAATATCACAAGCATTTTCTTCAATACAGTAAATTTTCTCCCGAAAGACCTCAGGTTCAATTCGTGTCCTAACTAATGCTTGTTGTTGGCTCTACTATCCCAGAGGCATAAAAACAGGAATATTTGGTGTGACCTCCATGTTTTCCTAAAACGGAAATTCACCAAAATCCATGCAAGAAAAAAATATTTTTATTGTTGACCGGTGAACTGCCTCTTACCTAATTTTGACTTATTTTGTCTGCTTTATAAGCGAATGATTGCTGTTTCCACTGCAGTGCAGCTCGGCCACTCACTTCTTTGCTTATGCTATTGTAATTCGACACTCCTCACTCCTGTTGCAGGAGTTCAACACATGGACGTAGGCGGTTGGATGGAATAGTCAAGAAAGCAAGCGCACGCGCTGACGTGCAATACGCCGAAGGTCACCGTTGGCTTGAAAGTTTGGGAGGGTAAAGAAACCTATGTATATCGCTGATTGCTGAGCAGCCATTCGAACTCTTTTATTGAACAGGTGTAGAACTTTGATTTGTCTGAGACAACATTTTGTGTCGTCACAAATTCAACTACCCCTCCCCTTCGTCACAAAAGTCACCATCCCCTCCCAACTTGACCGACACTCTAAGTCTCATATGGCCGACGGCATCGAGCTACTATAAACGACAGCAAGTGACAAGATTTCCCACTCCCGTTGAACACGTCATAGATAGGGTTCAATCCAACAAACGATTTGCTTGTCACTCGTCTTCTAACAAACACACATGCGGGAATAGGTGTCTTTCAATTCGCAACCTGTTCGACAGGATGCAGCGATTGTGTAATAAAAAGTTTGCTACTCATTTGCGACTTAGCTATGGCAAAAACAGCTCTGCTCTTCTGTTACTCTCACAACTGTTTGTGCCTTGGTATGCTACAACAAGCTTTGTCAAAAGCATTTACTACTCTTGAAAATGCACCTAACCAGAGCTGTCTATAGAATTTTAAATGATATATATGATATGTGGCACGTATTTTCAATATGAGAAGGGAGGCAATGTGACTTTCACAGTTAGCCACACATGCGACGAATGTCCTAAGCAAAGGAAAGATCTTTTAATGTTGAACTGTGTAATGAGACGACCATGTAATATGCACAGAATGATTTCATCCACGAATCTCTTGTACGTATTTGACACATGCCATGGCCGAGTTGTTTACTGGTTCGATCCACATGGCGACAGAGTTTGATTGCCCAAGAGTATTTTCCTGCATCCTGGGATGCACCAAGCACCCCGTGAACCCCATTGTCAGGGTGCTTTCGTCATGTCTGAGTGGTTCTGCATCAGGCCCTTAATCAGCTTGGAACACTAGGCAGGGCGAAGAGTTTTCTAAGAGGGGATCCAATTTTTTAAAGTATGTCTAATAGTTTTTTTAAACAATGTCCAACACATTTTTCCAGTGGCTTAAAGCCCCCCCTAGTTACGGGTCTGCTCTGCATTTTCCCAGTCTCAAGATGTATGTTGAAAAACTCATTTTTAAACAGATAGCGAAGTTTTGCGTGTTTGTCACTCCTGCTGTGCTTATGTTTCGTCTGAACTGAACTGCTTTGACGCTTTCCACCGCGGAATAATATTATGCTCATGCTCAGTAAAGTCTTCATCTGCTTGAAAGCGATGTAAATTATTGGTGACCGTTTTTTGCTCATAAACTACTCCCATGCCTTTTAAAAACAGTACATAGATATATTCAATCACTACTCAACAAAATGTGAAGAGTTCGCAAGGTTTGCGGCTTGTACCTCAAACTGGTTTGATATAATTTATAATTTTAATTCCTGAGAAAAACGTTTAATCGATAAGTAGAGCTAAAGTAGAACTGTATACACTTTAATCTTGCTGTTTCCTTGTGGCCTTTCGCATTGTGAATGGTCGATCTGTCTTTCTCTTTTAACCGTTCTGACTTCACTTGAGTAATAAAGAATAACTTTTAATAGGCGTGTGAAAATCCGACTTCTCGAAAATTTCGCTTTCACGTCCTTGTTACAACGTTGAGCACACGGCAAATGGCCAAATACGGCAATGCACAAATAGCAAGGCGGTCTGTAAAGCTACAAAATGCAACAAACGCAACGGTCGTAAATCTTGAAACTCGTGTTGTTCTTTCACGATTGAAGGTAATTTCAACAGCAGACCTTGAATGCGTTGCACAAGTACTTGGCTTGTCGTTTGACTGAAACAAAAAAAGCTTTGTGGTAAAAGAGCAGTTTGGTTTCCACAAGTGAATTTCTGCAATACATAATTGACTCACTTTATCCAGTCACAAAGGTTGCGTTTTGAAGAAGTAGATACGCCAAGTCGCTTTTGTCTATTTTTAATGAGTTTGCTATGCTGAAAATTAACTTTAGTTTTTCTATGTTTATGCCTTGTAATGCAATTAGCTCATTACGTCCTTGCCAGTCAGGGAATTTCTTGCCGGGAAGCAGCTTTGCCATTACATGCTGCAGGTCGACCAAGCCATGCAATGCAATTTTTGGGATGCTGTGTATATCAAACAAGACATCTATGTGCCGTGCTGTTTTGATGTACTGATTACATTATGCTGGCCTTCAAGCGTGTTTAATAATGTTGTTTGGCAATCTATATAAAGAATGCTGTCCCGTTATCGATAAAGGTAATACTTTCGTATACTTTCTTGCACACTCTGAGACTATAAGAATTTGACAATCAATGGTAAATTTGTCCAATCATGCGTAGATAAAATGCTGTAATTAACGCGAACACCTCATGTTGCAAGTTGGGTGTATTTGTTCAAGTTCCACTTTCAGCCAGCTTTTGTTTCAGGATTCTTTATGTACACAAACAAAAACGTTTTTATATCAGAACCCACTGTACCATTTTTTCATGATTCAAAACTTTTTAAAATGGCTTGCGCGTTGTGGAAGTTGACATAGCCAAGTAACCAATCTTTGCAGATCTGTGGCCAGTGTGTTACAGGGTTTTTGCCTGCTAGTGACTAAGTTGGTTACTTGCTACAGATCACGGTTTCTGTACCACATTTTTAGACACATTTGCTTTGCCGACATTTGTTGTTCAAGTCTGGTCAATTTCAACGACGACCATTTTCTCCAGTTGTCTTCATTTCAGTTTTATAATTCCTCTACCCTTTACGCAAAAATTTCAATCTTTTGTTTGTAAATCTATTTTGTTTGTGCAAAGTTTTGTTCCACTGATTGTTAAAAAATTAGATATTTGATCATTTCCTCCAAACAAACAAATTCCACAGTTTTATTGAGGAAGGGGAAATTTTTTAATGACGTTGCTTTTCGAGTGTATTAAACCTGTTTCCTAAGGTGCCCTTTATGTCTGTTTATTTGCATCTGCTTTTTTTAATCAGTTGCTTGAAGCAAAATGAACGACAGCATTAAATGCAGTGAGTGCTTAAAATTCATTTGCATTGTTGCAGAGATCGCGCGAGTTGCGATTGTATGACTTTTTATCTGGGTGTTGATCGTGAACCAGTGGCGTAGCAAGGCTAAGTGCCGCGCGGGACCAAACATAAAAGTGCCGCCCTTTCCACCCCTCAAATTTGCTTACAAAAATTTGAAATGAAAGATCATATTTCGTGCTTATTTGAAGATATAAGGATTAGCAAAGCATGTTGGAAATCACAATCAAACACTTACAAACTGAAATGGGTCTTTTTTTTCGTTTTCGATTATGAGTCTTGCTTTTTCTGCTTGTCGCCATCTTTCTCATTAATTTTTTATTTTTCTGCTTTGGTTACATATGGTTATACGAACCCGACATGTTTCGTCAAATTATCTTCCCTGTTGTTTTTTAATCTCCGGTGAGCCCACCGCATGGCTTTTTAATAGTTTGTTCTTTCCAGGGATCAAACGAAAAAATTAAGGGATGTGATGGCGGCACACCTACTTTACAGATGTATACATTTATGTATGTTACAATTTCATGTAGTATCCCGGTCTTTATCTAAAAAATTGTATGTATACTGCATATAGCACGCTCTAATAACAAATCTGATAATATGATCTCAGTGATGTAAAGAACGTTTCAATTTTCACTTCGCGTTTCAGTAGTGGTTTGTTTCTCTTAGAATATATAAAAGGCTTCAATCGTTGACTCTGTCGGCACTTGCGCGGAGCCCTCTATATGTTCGGGGACCCATTTTGAAAAAATACTTTGATAGGTTTGAAACCGGGTATGGTTGAGAAGCGTTGGCTTACAGTCTTCAATGTGACTTGCGCACTTGGTCTAGCTGTTGGGTTGGACCTCTTCCAATTACACGTACAGTATCATTCCTTGCCTTTGTTCGTTACCAACAGAACCATCGCCAGAAGGTCTTCAATTGGGGGACTTTACGTTTGTTCAGGGGGATTTGATATTCTCAAATCCACTGATTTATAATGTTTCACATTAGGGGACTTGGAGCTTTGTTTGGGGGTTAAACTCACCAAAGATCCCCGTAGCGACGTGACTGGTTATCAACAGACGTCTATTTCGAAAACTGTATTGCTAAACCATGCCAGGTGAGACATAGGCCTTTTGAATGCTCAGTAGTGATTACAACATCGTATGTTCGACGGTAATTGCGTTGAGCAACTTTATTCAGTACAGCCATTGTGAAGTTGTACAACCGTTTCGATTAACATCCTTTTTAACAAAAGCCTTCACCACAATCGTATCTAAGCATTCGTTTACCCTTGCGTTAGGTATTCAGACTGAGGTTCTTGCCTCAAATTCATCAAAATGAGAGCAACACTTTTTCTAAGCTTTCTTGTTGAAATGGATTTTTCTTTGACTGCAAATGTTAAGTATGCCGTTGAACAAAGACTTTTACGAAACTCAAACTGCCTATGGGCTAGCTCTGATTCACTCTACTTGCAGTTCAAACCGACAGTTTGCGCTCAAAGTCACCCATGCAACCGCATCCTTCGCACAATCCGGCTTCAAGAACGTCATTTTCCGGCACCATTATGTCATGCAAACAACAGCCGTTTTAGTAAAACTGAGCAACGTTACCTCTTCAGAGTTTTTCACCTCAACCGCCAAACTTCAGTGTTGATAACTGATAAGCCCACCGAATGTTTAGGGTTCAGCTTATGGCACTTATTGAAAATATCCCACGGAACAAATGGCATGAGATGTGCCAAGAAATGTTTCTTTATAATTTTGGCAGCGGCAATTAGCGGCATGCCAACGCCTTAAATGTGGTTCTTACCAGGGCAGTTGAGGTGAATGCTTTTGCCCAAGAAGAGCTACAGCGATTCAATCAGTGTCGGCGAATTGAACCTACAATCTTCCAATCGCGAGGCGGTCGCTCTATCACTGAACCAAGGCCGCCTTAATTACTGAATAACCAACCATAGGAGAAAAAGGATTTACCAGGCCTTGACTATTTACCGTGATTTCATGCAAAGCCTGTTTTATCAGATTTTGAGAGGAGGGGCAATACGTATAAACCGCAAACAACAGGAGCCCTAATGTTTGCTAGTCTGCCGTCGAATGTCACTTCTTTCCTTTGTTCAAAAGACTTGTGACTGAGATAGCTTTGTCTGGCGAGGAAGGTGTAGGGACTGGTGCACAATTGCTCTCCAGGTAAGTGTGTTAAAAAAGTCCTGATTTCAAGACTAACACTGGGGCACTTCAGCACATTGGATTTGGCCGAGATTTTTGAACAAACATTTCATCAATTTGCCCACTCCACAGACAAATATCGTGTTTTTTTAGGCTAGCCTACCAGCCTAGGACTTCTACACACAAAAATTGAAGAGTTAAAACTTTCAAAACTTAAAAATTTTATTTAAAAATAATAACGAAACGGTAGAACTTTACAACTTATAAAAAAATTAAATTTTAATCAGCAAAGTGCCGCCCTCCGAAAGGTGCCGCCCGGGGCCCGCGGCTCCCCTTGCTACGCCACTGTCGTGAACTAATTATCTGACAAATGCTGTGTAATAAACAACTCGTTTAATTTCACAAAATTAGTCAAAAGCGGCCACTGGATATCTTGCATTGGACCGACGGCTCGACGAGTGTTTTGCAAACGACAGTTCTTTAATTTCAGTTATCAGGTTAGTTACTACCTGGGTGACATTTGACTGTTTCTCAATCATCCCAAACATTTGGAGAGCAAAACCTGGTGAACTGTTGGCAATGTGTCAGCAGCAAATATACGATGTCGTTCAGACGTTGAGAGCGATTATAGGGAAGTAGGCGACAGGTCAGATTCAGTGAAAACGTGGATTTATTTTCTTATTCTACTCCTTGCAGCGCCGCTTTGGTGAACCAATCCGAAATGACAAGTCACGTACATAACACAGTTAAATACCAAAGACTTCATATGTATGAATCCAAGCACGAAGTAGCTTTCAAGCTCGGCCCTTCCACTGGCTACCTAATGTTTTGCTTGTAATCTGGTTGAGGTTAACTTATTGTTTTCATGTAATCTGGGTGCTAGCGGCAGGCTGAAGCCGGAAACGTACTTTGTACTTCCTAGCGGAGAGGTTGATGCTAATTTACTTGCCCATGGAATGCTTCAACAACTTAATCAATGGTCTGTGATCGATCACTCAAATTTTGAATAGAGAGGCAAAGATGCTTCAAAAAAAGCAATTGTGGGCCAACCTATTCTCCATCATGATCGAGCGATAGCAATTTTGCAGGAACTTCGATTTGTAGAATCTTTAAGGCCGTGATGCTTGTTTGGATAAATTTTTGCTCACAGGTCTCTTTAGGCACCAGTGAGAGTCATTAAACCGAAGCATAAAGTGCGATGACACGGTTTACTGCAAAAGCAGGTTAAGTCCCGCAGAAAAAGTACCGCACGGCTCTTTGCGGTCCATTAGATCTTACCTGACGCTGGTACTGACGATTCATAAGATGTATCTGTAAAAAATTTAGACACATTTAGCATGTGAAATCACAGAACATGCTTCTAACAAAAAACCGTAGGCCTAAACCAATTGTGTTTGGTCCTGTTGTGGTCATGTTTTGAAGATGAATAATGCTGTAATTGGGGAACTACAACTTTTTTCCCTTGGTTTCGATGCTTGCAGGTATATTACAGTACAAAGAGCTACTTAGCAAAGAATTTCATCAGCAATTACCCATTGGCAATTACTTATCAAACTATCAGCGCTAGTTAAAAAGAAATAGCAAAGATAGTGAATGATGCATTGAACGTTATGTTGTTTTTAAATTGAAATCAACAAGCACAAGGTGTTTGGGTATAGGCTTTCTAATAATTGGAGAGACAATAAATCAGCCATGGTAATGCAGTAGAAAAGCTTGCCTTCGCATTTATATCTGACTTCGTAGTTCTTGCACTTGCCATCCCTCTGGTCTCTATTGTAGCACATGAATCCGTATTCCGGTCGCATCTTACGAATGACGTCACCGGTTTTGGATGCCGTTGTTTTTCCGTCAATCGTGCGCACCTGCATATCTACAGGGCTCCTGCAAGGGACAAGCAATCATTTCATACCTCAAGTGTTTTAATGGCGTATGTTTCAATTTTTTAATGGAACAACTTGCTAACTCAGGTTCATTCTTCATAAACAAACAGAAAGGATCTCACACTTTGTTTGAAGAACTTACAAAGTTAGATTGTCTTTCAACTTTTAAACAACTGCAGCTTGGCAAAAAGTTCTTTAATACGTTTAACTTTTGTGGATAAGGTAGATTCCACAGCTTCTTGGTAGTTTTTCATTTTTGTTTGCAATCACTCTGTAACTTATGACTTTAACTGACTGGTAGAAAAAACATTAATTGCGTGTTTTGTTGCCAAATGGAAATAAAATTCGATCTGACCTTTAATTTTATAGGTTTATGATAATGTAACAAAATATACGGACGGTGTTTCGGGACATTTTGAAACGTTGCTTATTGTTTTTCTCTTCCGTGATATTATCGCCTATGGTACAAACGGTTTCATTCTCAGTTCATAAAACAAAAATTGAAGGAAAAACCTTCTTCACAGTAGCACGCGAAAGGTGCAGCGTTACGCTTTTGCTGTATCTAAATTTGGTTCACTCCGTCAGATTGAAATTCGTCTGCATTTCTTGCAAACGCATCATCTTTCTGTCTTACCGGCAAATGCTACTGTCTTTCTGTCTTGCTCTGTACAAGTACTCAAAGTCTCCTCTGTTGTCTGAGGAATCCGTGCTCATCCACTTTGACCAAGTTCCTGATTCCTTCGGATTTGTGATGGTCGTTGAACTAGAGTTGTCTGGTGCAAGCAAAATGACCCATTGAAAGCACAAAAGAAACGTTTTGTAGTCCTTCGACGTCCAAAGTAAAGAAACAGAACGTTTTGTAGCGTTATGGATAAGGAAGCATTCAATTAAAAGTGTTAGAAGAAAACTTTAATAGCTCTTTGAGGAATATAATCTCTTTTTTTGATGCTGTTCCGAGTATTTTTCACAGGCAGTGATTGCGTTGAGGAGTGCCTGTGCTGGCAAGCAACAATTATTTCCTGAAAAAGTGTCGTCAACATCTTATTGAATGAAGAACATTGTCAGTAAAACCTACAAGACTGAATGAAGAACTGCTCTAATTAATTAATTTCAATGTGTAACGATAAGTTCAGTGGGAGCAAATCGTTTTTATCGGGGAGTTGATTCAGATTATCGGTAAAATTGAAAAACTTATTGTCGATCTTTTTGGAAAACATCAGGGTTTGTTTTGCTGGTCGATATCTAATCTCCATCCGTAAAACCTTTAGTGATCGAAGACAGCTGTAATTGCCAGACTACAAATGCGTGAAAGCCATGTAAGTGCTAAGAAAAAAACACTAACACTGATAGTTGCAGGAATATCCGCTACACTTGAGTTTTGCGTTCGTTTGTTTCTGACGATGCAAAAATGACGCATTTTAAAAATTTGTGTGCAACTTTTTAGGCCAGTGGAAGAAATAGTTCAACTGCATGAAGACTAACACTGATTTTAATTGGTTAATGCAGACTTTTTGGCTAACAGAGAAAATATATGAAATAATAGTCAATGATTGGAAATGTTTTTAATTTTAGGAGAATCACGAGCTGAGTTCTATGAAAAAGAGCCTAATTGGACTTCTTTTTTCTTTTCTTGTCACCCTTTTGAGGATAAGGAAAGTGATGTCAATACCAATATTGTCTTACTTGTGCTCATTTGGTTTCTAACTAGTTACCATAAAACACATATAAGGGTTGAAACACCAAAAGTTGTAAAAACGTTCCTTGTTTAAGTGTTAGAAAAATGAACCACCTTCTTTTCGGCAAAGGTAGCGGACCCGGTAGTCGTGGCACCGTCCACGTTCCTGATGGTGGCCTATGCACAAAAGACCCACTGATGCACTAAACTCGACGAAAACGTCACCTGCTTCTCCAGCTGGTACCTGTAGAAAAACAGTCTTTGCGTCATGGAAAGCAGATTTGACAATCAGACAATCACTCGCAGCATTTACTACGTTTCGTTAAACATGGTGACCAAAGCATGATACTAAACCTAAAATGAAGTCACTACATGCTTTCTCTTTGCTTGTTTTAAAATGTCCTTAAATCCTGCCACCAATGAATAGTTAATATTGGAGTTTCAAAATATAAGGGTATGAAACGCACCCCGTCTCTCGTTTGAGCCTGAATAGCAACGGGCAGGGAGCATGATTTTCTTCCGTCAGTGAGCAGCTCGTCTTCGTCGGGTAGACCGTCGGAAGGGTGAGAATTGTCAAACCATTCACTCCAATAAACTTCAAAAATGAATAAAATCGCGTTAAACTAGAGAAAAATTACCAAAGCCAAATCGCGATCAGACTCCAAGCAGGCATCGCTCATACAAACGGTTCAAGCAGAGAAGTTTGTGGGCTTGTAAAAATGATAGTCGGCAACAGGTATTACCCACAAGCGAAAAGCTACCTAAGCAACGAAAATTAATGGTTTGTTTGGCATTTATGTGTTTGCTTGATTTTAAGCTAACTTTCGTTGTTGGTCGTAATTTGCACAAACAATCGTTTTTTAGGGAAAATCGTTTCATTTTCTTCCTTTTTATGATGCAAAGATATGTGTGGTAAAAATATTTAAGCTGGAGTTCAAAATATTAACCTACGATCTATTTTCATCAAAGAGCCACGCTACGGAAATGGAATCAGCGGAGAACAACAGAGTAGAGACCTTCCTGGGGTTCATCTCGGTAAATAATTATGCTTCCAAGCGCGGTTGTACACAAAAAAAACAGTTCGTTTTTTTGGTTGACGCAGTCATCTATTACTTGAAGAATTTCAGCTTGCCATATTGTGCCTCCAAGGTCTAGTATCGTTGCATCAATTTGGATGGTATTATTTAGTTTAAATTAATGCTGCATCAATATGTTTTCGGTTTTTCAGAATAAGAGTCCCAGCACTGTGTTTGTCAATTGCTTTTGCAGTGGCACGCCCTATTTGGATTTTCGAAAAATGTGTATACACGGCAGTGATGTATTGAATTCAATGAGTGTGTCAAAATCCTTGATCAATTTTTTCCGTTCAAAGTTTAGGTTCGTGTTGATGATGTAATACCTACAATACACCAAGTTTTACGAAATTGTGAGATGCATACAAAACAAACGCATATTCGCTCCCACGAACCTATTAACGAGTTCTTTTCCGCAAAGCATGACTGCGCGACTGTTTC
>JGI24159J19872_10000275_pt1 | contig 41079 bp, 25 predicted proteins | sample Ectturendosymbi4_FD_19872 | JGI IMG/M metagenome (IMG submission 19872) | reverse complement strand
AAAAAAAACGAAAAAAGCGATTTAGAAAAAGACAGACCTCCAGGGTCTCTTTTCAGCGGAGAGTTAGTCGAGGATAATCCGCACTTCACTATATGTTGCTGGCCGTCTCGACTGTCGGCAAGAAATTTTCGTCAGCGATTCCGCGTTTGGCAAAGATAAAACAGGCGATTGAGCCCAGCAAAGAAGGCTAAGCCGAAAGTAAGGAGACACTAAGCGCAGCGCGGTCAGGCTTTACATTATGATCCCGATTGTTCTGTCGGTTTTGGGTGATTAGGAAAGTCGGAGATAAACAAGATAAGAACAAACAACCTCAGGCTTGACCGTTTATCGGATAAGACTTATTTTTATCGCATTTCGTTTCATGGGAATTTGCAAGTGTGTCTTCAAATGATTTTTTCCGGTATTGCCAAATCAATAGAAAACAAGCTTACCTTTAAACATGCATGGAGGCAAGCAACATATAGTTCTTTACCAGCAGTTTTGACAGCTGAAGATAAAGGTTTCAAATTACGTTCATACAGCCAAAAAACGAAACGATTTCCTACCTACCTCTTATGGTTAGGAAGTACCTACAGGAAGTTGTTACTTCACATGCGTTATTTTCGGGCACTGGATTGCCGACAAAACTGTTTTTGTTTAACGTCATACTTACAGACTTTTCCACAATTTCTACTGATAGCATTATTTACACTGAAGCAGAAGTAAACAACTTGTACTGAAGTGGATTCTGACTCCGAATAAGTTATTAATTGTGTCGAAAAGATAAGGTTTACCCGACGGGCTAAGGCAGTGTATAAGCTCATGGTTGTCCTCGCCACGACAAGCTTAAAGCAAATGTTCAGCTGTGTAAAGAAATAGTACTGGAAAATACTGTATTGTCTCCGGCGAGAGCGATGAGTAAAACCAGACATGTACCAAAGTTATCTTGTTCAGAATGTAGAAAGGATGCTTTGGAAACAATAAATTGGAAAATTACGAACATTCTTGAACACGAAACAAAATAAATACCGTTCTTCTAGTGCATGGCGCTAGATTGCAAACGCCATTAACATTTAAGTTCTCCTATGTATGCACATTTGCGAATACGAATAAACATAAATGAATTACAAGTAATTAGTCTCCAGAAAGGTGCGGCAATCGAATCAATCGGCACATTTTTAAAAGGAAATAAATTCCACGTAACTCTACGCATCATCACTTTTCAAATCTTATTCAGATAGAGTGTAAAAAAGAATGAATTATAAGAAGATTTTTTTCCTTCTCAATTTAGCACTTCTATTTCTGTAATGTCCAGGTTGTCAAATATGAAACTTTCATTGTCTTGATAGCGGGTTTCTTTATGTATTACTGTTACTAATCCAGTTCCATAACTTATATTGGATCATTTGCTCAACTTAGAAACAAGATCAGTTCTGTATGATCTCATCAGCCTAGACATTTGCCCATGCCAAATCTCTGTTTCTGCTTTATTTGGTGGATGGTTGTTGTGGTCGAAATAAGTTAAACTTCGCAACGCCATGTCTTGTTTGTGAATACTTGAATTTTTGATGGCTTATACACATAAGAAAAAATAGCCGACAGATGTCAACTGTATTTTTGATACGTTGGGTTAGAGCAGAGATCATAATTGGTGGGTGACTAAATAGACGCTTTTTACTTCAATAGCAAGTGAACCTTGTCACACTCTTAATTAGAAGTTGTTCTTAACGACAGTCCACGAGCGTTGTTAAGAAATACGCGCCCGAGGCATATGCAACTATTTTAGCCTATTTCAACTATAAGTACGATACGCGGCTGCAGGATTAAAGCTGTAGCGCTGCATTTTCTGTAGCAGCTTGTATTTTCGTTAAGGGAATAATGAAATGTTTCTCAGTTGTTTCACATTGGATAAATAACGAAAAAACATAACCCTTTTGATTCAACAGACAAAAATCACCACCGAGACTGCAGCATAACCTTCCGGTTTCGAGTTCGCATATTTAAGACTTAATATTTTGCCGATTTTCTTGCGTGAACAACAGTTCAGCTCATAGGCTTACGAAGCAGCTGCGATTTGAATAGCATTTGTATGTTAAAATCTTTCCGGCTCCTAGCAGTGACATCAATCCGGCAAGTAACATTATTCAAAACTTGTCAAATTCGCTGCTTCTTGATTGCAATATGTTCTATCAGGTAAGCTTTAGTTATCGTAAAATCAATTATCTTAAAGTATGTAAAATCAATTACGTTAAAAGAAGAGTTTAGTGGGCGCGATTTCTCCATCTTCTACACAACAAACATCAAGTTGTGGTTTGTCCGATTGTTGAACGCACTTAACATCTAGTTGACGTTGTTCGACTTAGGAAGTGCGCAGAAGTAGATGTTCTGTGTGAAAGCGTGTTAGCTGAGGTGAGTTGCTCGTGTGAGGTGGCAACATCGACTTGCAAACGGGTTGTGACTGAGAAATCGGTACTTGGTTCTGGCAAGTCGATGCTATTACATCGATGTTGCCCAGTAACAAAATGGCGGGATATTGACGCGTTGGCTGCGAGCATTCTTCGCAGTTCAACGTGATACGAGTTTGGCTTAATTGAAATTCTAACCGTACAAAACTGAAATCTGGTAGAGCAGGTTCTCGTCTATTCTTCTTTTGCACTGGTACCAGTGAAAATAAACGAATTTAACTCAATTAACCAACCGTGCGAATAGATACAGAAATGTAGGTTTTCCAGTACTTTCATGACTGTTTCGTGTTTTCAAGCTGGATGTAACAAATTTGAAATGCGCTTATACAATTTTATATCTTTATGTTTCTTTTTCTTGCTGTACGTGTTCAACAATTCGGAGTAATAATGAAATACTTCTTTACAGAACTATACATTTTGCAAGAAGCGGCAGACGTTTAGGCAGTCATTGCATTCTCTCATAGACGTGGTTTAACATCCATACCCTTCATTCACATTACTGTTGGTGTGCAGGTCCCATTGTCGCTTCGCAGTTTTCAGATTGCTTTCGCAAACAATGCCTTAATGGTTGTTCGGAAAAGAAGCGAGGAGTTTTCAGCGATTTATTTTCTTTATCAAACCGTCCGATAATCGTGCATGGGGTTTTCAGCACCATTAATGTAGTCTGCCTCGTTATTACAACCATCTTGTTGAGTAGACGAAGTGCATTTTAGCAAGGTTTCATGCCAAAGTGCCAAGCAAGATCTCATTGTAGCAAAACCTTACAAAATGCTTGTAGTGTTCGCAATGTTGGTTTCTGAGGTTTCTATCAAGTTTTCTCCTAGACCACTTTGGTTTGTAGTGAGCATAAGTAAAGATAAAACTATAACCTGTTTCACAGATTATGTTATCTAGTAGGATATACACAATAACGAAAAAATATAATACTTTTGTTTTAGCCAGTTCGAGTTGTGTATCAAAAAGTAAGAATGTTGCGATTTGTACTAGCGGTGTGAACAAACAACCAAGACACTTCAGTAACAGTGAAACCTCTCCCTTTGTAAACTACACAAGGCAGGTAAAAGCTTAAATCAATCGCCAAGCTTCTGCTGCATCGTGACTCTTCTCATAAATTTCCGCGAAAATGCCAACTTTAGTTTGTATTGAGTAATTTTGAATTACCACCTATCGTCGTTTTCGGGGGTTATAAAGTGATGCGATCTTTCTCTGCGCGCTTTTTATTCCGTCATGCTCCGGTCCGGGGCAAAAGTTCTGCGTGAAATTAATCCAGTTTTGTTCTCTCTTTTCGATCTCGGTGGCCTGCTTTCGACAAATTTTCAATTTTTGTTCTGAGCCACAGCCGACAACTGCGACGCGCGAAGTTGCCTTAAAGGGCCTTCGATTCACCGTGGGTGTCTACCTTTGAAATCCATTATCGACGAACTTAAGGCCAATTGGAAACAGCTTTTCGGAGTTTGCGATTTGATCCAAAAATAATCGCTTCAGTATTAAATTGGCTGCTGAGATACACTGAGCCGAGCGATTCGAGCTTATGTAACTATCAAACATCAACAATTGTCTGAAACCGCATCACCGTCAGTCCTTCATTGAATCGTTTAATTACTGGGCAGAAACACAAAATCAGCTAAGGCTGCAAAAATGATGGTCTTACTTCTCATTCGTTGAATATTTGACGAAACATCGGTGTGTACGGTAGCCGCCAAATAAACGCTTGTTACTTTTTACTGACATTTTTCTTAAAAACCAGACTGATTCTAATTTATTTTCCTCCTTGGATTTAATATAGACACTTTTTGTTGCAAGTAAAATGGAACAAGCCTTCGTTTTTTCCTTCGAAATAGAAAAAAGCATAACTCAGTTAATTTGTTGATTCGCTTTTGGCGGTTTCAGCTCGACGTGCTTATGCTTCAAACATACGTAGATTCTAAATAGGAATTTACCTGTTTTCTGGTAGATGGAGAATAAACCCTTGCAAGACTGCACGATAAATTGTGCATAATTTCATCCCGATCACACGTGATTGCATTACTTGATATTTTGACAAGGTATTTGATTTGGCTGCTCATGACTAAACGCATGGGCACTGTTTTGAAAAACAATTTCGAAAGGCAGTGTTCTTGCCAGTCATGCTGCGTGTACATGAAATGTATGAATGTTGGTGTTTTTGACTGGGCCAAGGCCAGTTGGATGTTTTGATTTCGTGTTAGTCGCACTGCAACCACAAGGCAGAAACTAAATTTTCCTCCGCTAGATGGTGAGCTTGCGCGATCGCAAATGCGAAATGAGGTTCGCTACAGTGCAGACTGTATGGAGTGGAGAAGGCCACTGTCTTCCGGTCCGGTCCGCGGCAGAATATCGAGGGTACTGTGAATTGTTGAGCTGTGACGCAAGTCTTTCGACTCTTAGTGACGCAAGTCTTTCTATCGTAGTTGTTCTTTCCTAACGCAGAGAAACAGGAGCATTACGGAGTAACCAAACTGTGTTCCAAGAACAATAGCCTGCAAGAATGAAGACTTAGCAAGCGTTTGTAAAAATTCTCGATACCCAAACTCTTTGATAAACACAGCATTTAGCCAATTTAATGAAAAAGATGCCCTGCCCCATTTGTTTCAAAAGGAGCATACGCTAGATTACACAAATTGCTGCGCTGAGTAGTTACTTGAAAATCGAGCATAAACTTCCAAAACATTGCAGATATCATAAAACAGAGTTGTTTGTTTTTCATGTCTGCCCTAAACAGCATGTTAGTTGACTTAAAGGAGATTGCAAAAACAAGCCATTTGAAAAGGATAATAACAGTTTCCAGATCATGGAATGATGGAAGAAGAAATGGGTGAAAAAACAAGCTTTAGGTTATCACTGTTGCAGGAAGGGTATACCTTCCACGAGTGTGGCATCATCCAGGAGGCTTGCCTTGATCGCTCTCTCTGTTTGCTTAACCTTCAACCTTACTTTGCTCCTCTCATTGATCTCTTTTTGTAGACAGAGCAACGCCCGACATTTATTGGTACGAAAACAACATTAAAGTCTGTTCAGTTTGGGTAACTGAAAACAAAACTTTGATTTCCTCTGACGTGTCGTGTGCATGTTGCTAGCAAAGACTTTTTCTGGGGACTTTCTCCAGCGATGAGAAAACAGGCAATGATGCGTGCACTGCTTTCAAGTAATCAAAGCCAATTGACGCGGGTAGACATCGCCAACATTACAGAGGTGCAGACCAGTTGACGACGACGCTTTTTGGTTTGTCGAAGGTGTAGCGCCTGCCATACTTGTTCTGCGCCTGCAGCGTTGTAGTGGTCAGAAATCCCTGAACCGTGAACATAATCAACAGCGAACCTCAAACGCGGAGCAATGGTGCATGATTTGGGGAACAGACTGGTATATACGCAGCTGAGTGTTGTTGACCAGTCACTGGGAAAGAGCAGCTATATCACAAATAAATGTCCGAAGGCATCCATCCGTACACGTATAGACTATAGGGGCAAGGCTACAAAACGACTGAGTTGTTTGTAATAAGCAGCAAAGCTTCGGTCGTTTCGGTCACGGCTGTATGAGGTTTTCCTTTCTTGCCATTCAACCTAACGACGAAGCTCGAGTCGCAACTCTCCCAGGCTGTCTCAACGCTCATCGATCATAATTAATCACAGTCGCAAGACCAGGCGGGTGCGCGACACCAGAAGTGTGGTAAGGGCGCGATTGTACAACCAGCTGCGACGCGCAATTTGTGACAGACAGTGATCTCAACAATGTGAAAGTTCTTGCCCAATTTCGCCGTGAAATACGCGATAGAACCAAGCCGTTTTTAAACGTCGGTGTGTAGTTCAAGCGCAAAAGTTTACCTTTAATAGTTTGGAGAGTAATGAATAAATAAACGAGTAAAGGAAACAACCGATTAGAGAAATTAATACCACACAAATGTATGTTGTGATTTCTATTTCGCTGTCCATTTCATGGCTGACTCATGTGCGTGTTTCAGTAAGATAATAGCAAAATTGCATTCTCTTCTCTGTTACTGTTTCACTTTGCCATGATGTTTTTTCCATATTACAACAGCATTACGCGATCTGTCAAGCTTACGTAGCTTGCTTTGCTGGACGTGACTATGCCCACTACGTAACAATGCTATCGTTACCACACTCTTGGAATAGACGGCGACGGATGAGTGCTCTTAGACGCTTATAGCTGACCTATGCGTGCAGCAACAACCACGTAAAACTACCTGAACTAGTTCCAGTCGCTGAAGCAGCCAGATAAGATACTCGATAGCATTAGCCCAAAGCTCATTCTTCCAAATGTGATCTGCGCATTGTTGGATGTTGAATGAAATGTTTTGCAGCTTGAATATAGGTCAGCATTAGTGATAGAACGCACGGCACGTAAACAGGAACCTATACAGGCTCAGACCACAGCAACTGGAGAAAAGAAGCATTGTTGTACATTACTGGATTTATTACGCAAACGCCATGTCAGCGACAGACTTGCAGAGTCAAAGGTGATTAGTACTTTTAGTTGCTTACCAGTAAGTTGATACCATTTCGAGCAAAAACGTCTGTGTTGCGCCATTTTTCTATTCGCCAATAGTATTTCGCACCTAAAATATTTCTATGATTTGCATTTTACCTTTCCCAAATTTTCTCGCTTTTCATCTTTTTTGTGAGGGAAAAGTAATCCGCTGTGTTGATTTGATCGTAAAACAATTAAGTGTAAGCATGCTAGGAAACCCAGAAACGCGCTTCGCGTGAAAACTCTTGCCCTAGGCTGTTGAATGCGCCCGAGCTCTTTAAGCAGCTTATGAAGCCGATAGGTTACGGCTGTGACTTCGTGATTCATTGCTGAGTTGTGCCTTGATGTGATTCTTACGAACAAAGCTCAACTTTTCGCTTTTGTGTCTTTATGATTGCCACAGGACCACCCAATCATCAAGTCACTCCCAGTGCAACAAAAAGGCTGCAACAAAAATGGCGCTGGCAGGCAACGGCTGTCTGATGCGTTAAGCTCCCGAACAGACAAGCGCGTATGCAGTTACTTTTGTAAAAATGCGTTTGTTGCTGCTGATTTCAAACAAGTGCTCTTTGTTTTCACCAATAATTTGCTGTGCACATTTTACTGTTAGGGTTTATGTACTAAAAAGCAGTAACGAATTGATCATGTGTGGAAGGAATCACCGCCCAACTCGTGTTTTGCAGTTAACAGAATAATTTATCGCAAGAAAAACATGCTTGTGATGAAAACTAAAGTATTAAGATATTTTGTTTGTTGTGTAAATTTTAAAAGATGATTAAGCAAAGCTTTGTTGAAACTTCGATCAAAGCATTGTGTGTAGCCCAACGGACAACAAGGTAAGGAGCCTTAGTGTTGAAGCCAAAAGTTCCAGTGGGAGCAATGCTACGGTAGAACAATCACAGCATAATTCAAGAGGTTGTTGAGATCTACATCAGTTAGCAATTAGATACGGATTACAACTGTCGGACATAGCTAATTTATGATAGGCTCTTATCTAGTGGTTAAATTTAGAGCAGTTAATTCAGCTCACAACGGTTAATAGCAGCCAGCAAAGTATTGTGTGTCATGCCATTGCAAGTTATAGCTTAAAAAGCATAGAAGATTAATAATCTTGAACATTTGAGATCTGTTAGGTATTTATGAATTCTAAAAATTTTTCACTTACTCGGTGAATTTTGCAACGGAAAAGTTGAAGGAAAGTTGAAAAAGTTGAAAACAACAGCAGTGTTAAAATGACCTTAAAAGATATCGTTTGTGTTTAAATTGTGTTTCTTTTATTCTGAAGTTTCCTGTATCCGTTTATTCTGAAAGTCATCAGTTACAAAAGTTTTGAAGTTATGCGTGAAATAATGGCTAGTACTACAATGTGTTTGTCTAAAATATAGTATTTTTTGATTTTTCAAAGTTTGAAGGATCACAAGTAATGTTTTCATTTAGGCGTGGCAGGATTTGACTACTTACATGGTCGCGATTGTGTCGGCAGAAAAAGTATTGAGTCGTAAAAATTTTTACCTATCGGCTATCGCGTCCGCGGCAAAAGTCAGCTGCAAAACGTCTTGGAAATAATAAAAAAAATACGATGGTGGTTCTGATTATCAAATGTGCGATTCGCAAGCAGATATCATTAAATTAACCGCTGATGTCGTCAAATTGTCGACTAGCCGTGTTAATTGCGTACCTGGCTGAAGCTGCCCGAGCCGCAACACTTCAGCCGATATTCGTTGTTCCCAACAGACTAACAATTTCCACAGTCAATACATGTTCCCGAGGAACGGGCGCGTCAGTCAAATACAAGCGTCAGTGGTGTTCTGATCTGTTTCAGAAGTCGCATGTGTGTTTGCCTTACGGCAGGTGCACGCTGCTGAGAGCGTCTCTGCAGAAGTTACCTTTTTTGAAGGATCGGATGGAAGCGCCCTGTAGCTTTAAGCTATGTACGACACTTTTCCTCTATTTGAAAATTTTCCGATGGTTTCACGTTGTTCTACCATCAGAAGGACATGTATTGCCCCGGAGCTGGTATTCACTCGTTTCACGACATGCACGCAGGTCTCAACAATAGGCTGAATTCATATTGATCAAACATTGAAGTTGCTGTTAACGGGTAGCATGTTATCCTGCAGAAAAAAGCAGTGGGATTGGTTGGGCTTAAATCATTTGTTTTGCTTGTAATTAGTTAATAGGATTGTCAATTCAGTCAGCTCGTTTTTAGTAGAACCGTTTGTTCAAACGGTTTTCCTTCACAGCCAAACCACTTGTTTTCAACAGACTTCATCTCTTCTGACAGTCATGTAATCCAAGATTTCCGTACTCATATTTGGCGCAAACCCGTTATGTAGTACTGAAAATGGATCAATCCCGTGAATACATAATCTATCCCTAAACTCAATCGCTTCGGTTTTTTAATCATGAGCGTTTTAACTATTCACAGCTTGTAAACAATTATTCTTATATCAAAATATGAACTGCAGGCTTTGTGTTGCAGAGGCTGGGGACATGTCTATCATTGACAAATTCTATCCCGTGCAATTTTACAAATATTTGGTCAAAAGGCCATAGGCTTATTTAGCATAATTTTTTAAGCCTGCTTGCCTCACGAATGATACAAAATTGTTACAAGCTCTTCCAGACTACGTGGGAATCTCTGTGGATTCAATATAATGTAATCCACCCTGAAAACTTAACGTATGCGGAATCTCCCAGCTGAAAATAATGTTTGTTTATCATACAAGGTGAAGTCCAGACTAACATTTGTTTGCGTGCAATAAATTGCAGGGATATTTACGCTTAACACACTGGCATTTGGTGTCTTATTTTGTGTTGATTATGCCCAGAAGTTTGACAAGACAGGGATACAGACTTAAAAGGCTTTAGTTATATATTTTTTGTGTTTTAGGAAGTACTTCCGGTTTTTAAGCTCTTACGGAACCTTTCAAGAGCTTCTTCTTGTAAAAAAATTTAAAGTTAACCGAAGTAGGATTTCAGTTGAATTGAAAAATAGCGGCAATACTGAGTGCGCAAGGAACATTCCTACAAACATTTGGATAAAGCTGTATAGTATTTATCACTGTGAAGAGCACCTGTGTTTCTTTACAGCCTCAGTGGGCTTATTTAACTCACGCTTTCTACATTAAAAGGAATCGGGAGAACAGTTCGAGTGAACACAGTACTCAGATTACATTTGCTTTCTGGGAGGATTGAGCTGCGTCACAGCTTCCATCTTCAGCACCCTGAAGTAGTTACGCTGTCAAGTCAGCACTTATTTCGAGCATCTGAGAACTCAAGCGTCGTACCTAATTGGTTTAACTCGCTTAAAGGTCTCTCAATGGTAGAAATAGAAATTCACGATACCTGTTTTTTGATTTTATGTGCACAATCGCTAAACAAACAACGTCAGATAGGATTATTACTTAAAACGTATGGAGGAGTTGTTTGATGGAGCTGATGCCAGCCGGTATGCCTGGAACCTGTTCCATTCTCGTGCTTCCCATTTAATTTAAACGTACCAGTGCTTATCGTGAGTATTTTTTAAAATATGTCAAAAAATCGTGCGACACTGCCCCCCTGCAGACTTTCCACCGCCCTGCAGAAAATAATTTTTCTCAAATTTCCCTCGTCGCCACTACCCGCTGCGCTGCGTCCGCTCGGGCGCGCAAAAACCGTAAAGCATGACGTGTTCGACAAGGGCTTCTCACAGAGCAGTTCGGTGCGCGGCCGCTCACACAGCAAGAAGGGTGCTGCGAAAGCCACGAACCTGAAGGCCACACTGCTGCACCCGTGCGGTCCATCCAGCACAGCTGCTTCTGAGTTTCGCACGATACGCCTCGGGGCACAGTTTTATTTGACAAGATTACGAGCATGTACGGACATATCAGTCTTAAAGCACCTTTGTTTTGTTATTCAATTACTCGCCATCGCAAAACTGCTGCAGCCTTGCAAGCTCATACGTTTTTAGAAAAAGTTTTCCAAACGTTTTAACTGAAAGAGATAAATGCGCTTCTGACACACGTGTAAAGCAAGTGTTCAAGTTCGCGGGTTAGTGATGTGATAAATTGATAAAGACCTTACAATGCCACAGGACTTTGCCATTTATGTTTTGAAACGGAAAACAAAAACCGCAACTATCGAAAATATTTTCAAACGTCGCATATTGCCTGTAAACTTTGCGGGCAAGAAGTTAATGTCAAATATATGGTTGCCGCTAAATTAAACTGCAAAAAGTCTAAAGCAGCATTTGAAAAGTTTTACTATTATTTTGGCTCCAAGTTTCTGCTTTTAACATATCAGAAAATCCGTAAATACTCTGCCGAATTTAGCTTGTCGTGGCATTAAGATTACCTTGATGATTTGCTCGATGGGTTGTTAGTATTTGATGATTATTGATGACTATTTGTGGGGTTTCCAAGAAGTTTTTATAAGTAATCGAAATATGTTTACAAAATAAACTGACGTATTTCTATTAAAATTTTTTTTCACTTTCTTTAACTTCTAAAGCTACCACTGTTATCTTATTTAAACATTGCCAACGACAGCCAATGGAGACCTAATCATTTCACTGATTCTCACGTTTTGACAAATTTAATCTAATGGTGACCTTCTGAATCTAATTTGGTGTGATCTTACTTTCTACCTGACGCCTTAGAAGTAAGTTCCTAGAATTTAAAATCCCGTTTTAATGAAATCAAATTTTTACAACCATAAAAGCTACGTGGTAAACTGCACTAAAATTTCTTCCCTTTTTTCTTAATTTCAAGAAGCGTTTATTTATCAGAAGAAAAGTTGTCATTGGAAGATCCGTCGCGAGTATACCCCCGATTTCACGCCCGTTTGAATTCGCAGTGCGTGATATGCATCTGCGTCGTTATGGTTAAGGGCATTTAAGTCCATACTTCGTTAACGAAACACCAGCAGGTTATTAAGCAAATTTATTCCACTCCCCCGCTGTTGGAAATGGGCGTCATGTCATACTCGCATCGCGACGTGCGTTGCGCATTAAACACGCCATTGCTTGGAGCGGCCAATTAATTTTCGCCTATGCATTGTTCCAGCGACTTAAACGGACGTGCGGCCGCGAGCCACTGTGGCGGTGAGCAGAACGGGGCCGAAATCGTGCCCCCCGCGACAAATTGGTCAATTTCAGTGTCGTTGCATGGGTATTGTCGATGCAAGTTATAGGGAGCTTGTGCAGGAGCGACAAAAATTTTTGCGAGCGCCCAATGGTATATAATTCTCTCCGTCTCGAAACAGGGCTTTGTGAAGTGTGTGGGAAGCAGCCCATACGTGCTGCTGGTTTCTTTATAGAGAATATTTTTATTGTCCGGCCCTTTTTGTTGTGGTCGAACAAAAAACAGATGCTTTTTGAAAAATGATATCATTACAGTAGTTCCAACAAAAACGCAAAAACTTTGCTGCAATAGTATCAAATCATGTTTTTTCGGAGACAGTTAGCCATGTTTACAGCCTGTTTGCCGTCCGTAAAAGTTCAAATCCCTTGTATCATCTTAACCTCAAAAACAAGTCTTGCAAATAGCACCCTATGTTTTGTTATTAGTTATCTGGCCTGTCCTACACACTTGAAGACAAATGGCAGTTATTGAATACTGGTCACCCAAAAAGAAAAAAAGCCTGTATCAGCAAAATCCTCTTTTACCGCGACTTGCAAGATTTCAAACTTTGTGTGTTTTTTGCTGGTTCTTACGGAATTAGCTTCTGCTACTAAGATGTTGCTTGCGGGAAAACCTATGTGTTTTTTCGCTGATCCAGCGTTTGTTGTTTTAGCGAGTACATCTGGCGCAATTTACTCTGTACCACCAAGTAAATCTATCTATCTATCTTGTCTCAATCGGAAAATCAAAGGTTTTGACGCTCTGAGATATTTTGCCCGTTCGCATCCACTGAGTTCATGATATCGTGCAAGGAAAACTTTTTCAACCGGAACAACCAACAGAGTGTAGACAGTTCTACGTTGAAAATCACAGCGCTGGCCGTTTGTTTCTGACAACGATCGATCCATCAATCACGCCCGCCGGAGTGTGCGATCGCGCGCCGCCAAATCTTGTTATTGTAGCTTAACACCACAGGTAGAAACAAATAAGTCAAAAGTAGTGATCGGGATAATCTCGATCGCGCAGACCATGGAATGCCGAGGTGGCTCAAACGTGCTGTTGCGGTTTTGCCGGCCAGGCGCAGGAGATGACCGTAAAAAGGACTAGCCAACAAAAAATTTAATTTACTTCAGATTTAGCTTTCAAGGTGATTGGTGCTTTGAACTCTTCTGCTGGCCTACTTGCCACAACGTCTTCGAGCTGAGCCTCACGTCACCGGTGCGTCCCCGCAATCGTGAGGTGGAGAGCCGATATGATTTTTTTTCGAATTTGCAGTTATATATTTGCGGCTTCAAGCAACTGACAAAAAAGCTATTCCGTTTTTTGAATTAAGCTGCTGCTTATGCTATCTGGGGAAGTAGCCTGTTTAAACATCGAATCTGCTTGCGTTTACTGGCTACAAATCAATAAGTTGGCCTCTCCAAGTACCATATATTGCAGAACCAAACATTACTTGTTACACAAGCCAACTGCAAATCACACTTCTTCCTAAAATACATTCCGATTAGCTTCTATCCTGTTGGTGGTTTAGTAAGTTGTTAATCTTGGTGGTTTAGTAAGTTAGTTAATGTCAGACGTAAAGTCTTGATTGCATAAGGAATCTCTGAAAGCGCAAATTTTGCCCGTGCGGCTCCATGGTGCGAATGCCAAGGAACAGTCGCTGTGAATTTGAAATCACTACTTTTGTTTGTTGAAACGCAAAGTTGCGCCAGGATCGAACACTTCGATACTGCCGATGATGCCACAGCAACCTAAGAACCAGATCAAAAATTCTCCGCGCAGTTTGCGAAAAGCCTAAACACACAAAAGAGACNACATTAGTGTATGATTTCACAGCCATATCCTTTGCTTTATTAAAGGTCTCAATTTCTTTTCAGGCTCCTAATAACTTCGTGTTATGCACATCCTTGACGTTCGTAGTCACGCAAATTGAGAAAATTGGCTGAACCCTTTGTGCGTGAGTGTTGAAACCTTCCAATAAAGCTGTCAATGCTTAGAGTCCTTGGAATTTTGGAATTAAGCAAAAGGTTGCTGCATAGTTTTTAGTGGAGTGACACAGTTTTGGTTCCAAACGATGCAAAATTGAGCAAATGGAGGCGAAACCCACATTGCTTCGGATCACTTCCGCCATTTTGTTTTCATGCAAAACAAGGTCGGCATCATGACGCTGTTCAGCATGCGAATGGATGGAACTGCACTTGTCACGATAGAACGCTTTATGCTTTAACTCATTACAAAAAAAGTTTTCATTTAAGGTCAAACCAAGCGAAACAGACTTGTTGAAGTCTGCTGCTGACTTATGGTTAAAATTATATACTTGGTGGACGCTGAACAAGGGATACTTTCGAACGCATAACGCACTTTTACAGATAAGGCGGGTGGATATGCGCTGCATTTTTTCCCATGCGCAAGCAGCTAGAAATATAACTTCATTCAAAAATGATCAACAGTTGTATGCAACTCTTCATAACAACATCAGATACATGTTGTTCATTAGTTAAGGCATGCTGGCAACAGGCACTTCAACAACACCCGAGGAAGACCTTCTGTTAACAAATCATCTGTTACTTGTCCGTAACATATGCCGCTTGGCTTTACCCATCATCATCCAAATTTAATCATGTAGCATCTCACTGGTGGGTGCCAAGCTCCACTGGCGGTTGACATGGCACCAAACCTGTCTTGCCGGCACGCGAGTCAGGAACCCTCTGCAGCTCCGGCAGTGCAGACTGATTTGTTACTTAGATTGGCAAGAGTCGGAAGCTTCCTTGTTATTCGTGCATTTTCCATTATGCTCGTGCACCACGGTTCCTTTTCCATTGTCAGAGTTTCGGACGTTTAGGGCCAAACTGTTTTATAATTGCGTTTTTGCTTGTAGAGGCGACACCTCGTCAGGTGCCGAGAAGATGTTTTTCGTGGGAATCATGACTTCCTCAGTGTGCGAATCGTCGGTGCCAACGCACTGCGGTTGGAAAACCTACCCACAGCGAACATCGAGAACAACCGGGCTGCCACCAGTCGCGAAATTCTTCGGGATTTGTAAAGCACCGTTGCATCGCTTTATTTGATTTAGAGTATCATTTCCGAAACAAGTAGACAGCATACAGAGATAACATATCATTTCCGAAACAAGTAGACAGTATACAGTTTTTAATTGTGTGTGCTAGTGCGATTTTCAGTTACGGTGTCTACACTGCACGGAGAGTTTTTTCAGCTACCGCCGGAACACCGGTCTCATCTTCCGTTACCGCAGTTCTGGCGGCGTGTTCATAGTGGAATGGTTAAATTCTGGTTAAGCTCTGAACCCAAACGTGCTGGGCACTTTCCAGGGCAGTAATAGTGATGGGATCGTTATGTCTGGAAAGGCGTGCTTCGGGCCAGAGTCTTGGGTCAAATCTCCAAAAAGACGCGATATGCTTTTGTGCGTTCGTCACGTATTATAAGGAAAAACACTGAAGGTACAAGCAGTTAGACGTGCGCGACTGAGTTTAATTTTAGTGTTTACTTGCATCATTCTTCAACACCTGTGGTCGCATGAAAATAACTCCTCGAACACCGTATCCAGTTTCTCTTAGGCTCTTCAAACTTTTATCGAAAATAATTTTGCCTTGTTGATAAAATTGTTGCGTTTTTGATAAAAACCAACAAAACAACGGTGAAAGAATTTATCTCCTTAGAATTACGTTATTTGGAATATTTGCGACGATATCTTGGCGTGCCTGTCGTGATTGCCAAGTGTTAGAAAAAGTAGCAGAGCAAACTGCTACATGATACTGCTGACATCACTTGTTCAGTTTGAGAAATAAAAAAAATCCGAGATGGTGGCTTTAGCAAATTTTTGAAATCTTTCTCTATAAAACATGCAAAACTCTTGATTTCTTTCTTTACTTGTTTTGCTTTGTGTGGAACACACTGCAGTCAAATTTGTTATATATGCGCGGTACATATTGAAAGATCTTCGAATCTGACTTGGAAAAAGTGAATCATCCAAAATGAGGGTTTCATTGAGTGGTTTTGCTGATGAAACGCATTGCTGACATCGCAAATACTTGCTGCTCTCGCAAGCGCCCTGTGCAATTATGCTCTTGGTTAACGGTCGTTTTGCTTTGAGACGAAATCATTCCGACCGCAGCAAGATATTTTGCCAGCTCCAAATTCGCGCCGTCTCTTCTTCAGCAATTTTCTGCGCTCGACGGGTTAATTTAAGCAATTATCTCAAGAAGATGGTGAAGGTCTGTGCATTCGCTACAACCTCACGCAGCACAGTGTTGCATTAAAAGAAATAAGCTTTCTGCGAAGGTGCGCTTGTCCAAACCGTAATCAGGAAACCCTTCGCTTGAAACCGGTTGTCGGCACAGTCGAAAAAAGCCATCGAAGTCAAATTTCCTTGTCCAACATAAATTTAATCAAGCCCGCGTTGGTTCAAATCCCGTTCCTGTGTTTGCGTGCGTCTCCCTGCATATTTGTTGTTGCACTCTTCGCGTCAGACCAAGCACCTGTGCGTAGACCTTGGCACAGATTCGCTTCTAGACCAATTAACTGCGCAGGTTGACTGTGTAAAGGTGTGTCCTTTATTGCGTTTACTCAACCAGCTTTAGCAGGATGGAGGTGCAGCGAAAACAGGTATGTCAGAAAACAGGCACTTTCTAGGACTTTGCATTGAAACGATATCAAAGTTATATGCCTGTTTACCGGGTATAAGGTTGCGAAAGCTAGCGGTTTGAAGCTTCAGTGCAGCATAACAGGAGTTTTCGTCTGAGCAGTATCTTGGACTGTTGCTATAGGGATAGCCTTCAGCAGTTTCAGAATTTTTCATTGCGTTCGTTAGAACTGGAAAAGGCACACAGCGTATAAACAAACTCCCTTTGACGGCACTGTAGTAGAATGGTTGGTCAAGTGCGCACTGTTTGCTCATCAGTCCTGTTCAGAGCGAGCTACTTCACCGGAGTGAGTTTATTCACCGACTCCAATACTCTGAAAGGTCCGTTTTCGGCGATGCTGTGTATTGGTTACCCATTTTCTAATGAGAAGTCTTTGGCAGAAACTCTTGGTTCCATCTGAATTTTTTACATTTGTGATGTTTAGTGGACCAACGCAAGACTGTAGTAACGCCACAGCAGGAACAGGACACCTGTGGGGATACGGTGTTTCTGCTGGCTCCCATTTTCTTTGCCATCGCTGCACTTCCAAACGACTTGTCTTTATCATTCTGCGTTTGACTCGCGTACATCGCATCAAACAGAATCCTTTTATGTTTTACGTATTGTCATTCTCTCATCTTGTTTCTTTATTTGTGACGTAGATGTTAATTTCCCTACCTTCTTCCTCAGCACCGCACACTAACAACAATGCACTTAGACTGAGGACGAGAACTTTTTTCATCGATTCGGGTAGTGGTGTTGCTTAGATTGGTCGCAACACTGATTAGATTTTAAACAAATGGAGGTTCAAATTGCAAGCCTTTGGAGCACCTTTTGAAGCAGAGAAGTCGTTGCGCAGAGCAAGATCACTAGTAGCGAGTTAGAAGTGAGAAACAGTTCACGTGAAACAAAGTTTTTTTTCTACTTGTCACATTTGAAAGAACCAGTTGCAAGATTGCAAAGTCAGTACTAAACAGTAGGCGTAGCTGTGTCGCTGTAACGTTTCACTCCGTTCCTACAAGAGGCCCGACCGATTAAGAGAGTTGCTCTCCATGGCAGACATCTTAGTCAAAGCTGTTCAACAGGCTGGAAAGCATGGGGAGTCAGCACAAACATCCATTAGACAGTCTATCACCAGGACAGATTGTACACAGATATGTTCTTTAGCGTGTAGATATACTTCTGTCAATCGTTTTTGTCGGATAATTAATCTACTTCTTCAGTAGAGAGTGCACAAATAATATAAATTTCGGAAGTGTTGCTTGAAGCATCGAACCTATATTCATTTTTCAGAAGATCAGTAGAACGTAATTAAGTTTTGCTGAATGTTCTGACTTGCCGGTGGATAGTTTGCAGATAAACGGGAAAAAGCTGCAAGTCGAAAAAGTCTCGTTTTTTGAAAAATCCACTTCACTGCTTTCAAAGTGAGTTGCAAAGGAATTTTTACTCTTTATATCAATTATTTTCATTCCGAGTGCTTCATGTGTTTCATTTTTATGGTCTCAAAAATAAGACTATCTTTAACGTCTTTGCGATTAAAAATATTTGGTGGGTGTTGAAACTGTTAGTGTGCATGTAAGCCCTTGACGTTTTGTACTGGCTTCGATTCATGGCAGTTGAACAAAGCTGCTCATTGTCAAAGATTGTGGTGCTACGTGCTTCAAGGGTCACTTCGACACCCCACAGATTTGTTAAAGAGACCTCAAACACTTTGTACAGTATGTTAGTGTCGTACATCTGTTTCGTGTGTAAGTATAAAGGATACCAAGCTTTATGGGGCGCACTACAAAAGATACGTCAACCTTTGTGTGCTGGCTCTTAATTTAAAGACTAGTGAACTTCCTAGGTCTTTTTTACATTTGCCTTGAGTTGTTTTTGCAGAAGTTTTGTTTTGGCGAAATAAATTGCAGTTTACGTAAGTGAAAACGGAACAAATGCTAGCAAAAACCTTCAATTGAATTTAGACTTAAATTAACAGGCTTTATTAACATACAAAATAAGAAGACTCCAATAACACTGAACTTGAAGTTTCATTGAGAAATTTTTGTGATGCCAATGTGACGTTTCAAAACCACATAAAAGAGATGTTTCATTCACCAGTATGAAACTTACGTACAATAAAAAGCTGGGCTTTCCGTGAGCAGCTGCCTATGCTGAAGTCGCAGTGTTGGCAACGACGTTTCGTGTGTGCAGTGTTGACGCGCTCAAAATTCCTCTTTGTAAATGTTCTAGATCACCATAAGGCTCAGAACTGGATTTCCCATAGTTATGTGAACGACGATGTAAACATTGGCAATCAGCAGTATGTGCTTCAGGTTGCTTGCTTAAATTTTGATCAGAAGCTGACATTCCACAGCAGTGCCACTGGCTGCACTCGCCAGTCTAACGTTAGCCAACAGACCTCGCAATTGGCTCGTTTCACGTCTCCATCCATTAGAACTGGCCAGGATTATAGCTGTCCGGACAGAGACGACCTAGATGCCTGTCACGAAACGTGCACTCCAGCCGTGGGCCCCCTTTCTACCTTGAAGCTGTCAGACCGGATTATTTGTAGAACTAATTGCGTTTGGTATTAAATCAGGGCTGCTGAGTGGAATCAAAACATGCCTGGCCGATAGGACAGTGTGGATTGCAGATTCGCGAAGTGCAGCACAAACAGATGATCGTTATCGCGCGGCAGGCAATTAGTTTGTTTTGGGAGAAACCCGTTGCTGTTCTTCGCGGGTCGTCTTTGAAATAAACAAACAGAAACGTTGAATGCCCTCGCACATTGTGTTTATTATTCAGATGACGACTAATGTCTAGGGTTGCACTGCAAAATCGGCGAAACTTTGCATTGGAAACTTGGACAGCGTGGGAAAAGTTTAGCTCAAAACTTGGCAGCAACTGAAAGAGAAGACCAGCCAATTTTCCTTCCAAAATTTGCAAAAAATAGTTGGAATTTTCGACAAAGGAAGATACTTTGATAAATTTTGTTCCTTTCTCGATATTCCCAGCCCAATGTTTTTAGCGCTTTGAAGGTCTTGTATAGAAACAAATCATTTGACTGATTTAAGCTTTGCCCTGGCCTACAACATAGACTATGATCATCTTCTACTCATGAAGTTACGCGGTTTAAAAAACACTTGGTTTACCATTTCGTAAAGTCTCCTTATTTTCACTGCCAGAGTTAGCTAACTTTATAGAAAAAGTTATGAACGAGTGTTCATAAAAATGTTTTATATTTGGAAAAGCAAATGTTAAGAAGCTCGCAAAGACCGTCATGTTGCGTTATTTAAAGATCTGACGAAATTTAGCAAAATCGTAAAGATTTCAGGTGTCCTGTTTTTCCTAAGCGTTCGACCAAGTGGTGAGCTCCATTTGCTTTTATTTTGATTGAACCCGGCACCGAACTCATCAATTTATCATTGACAAGGACTTTCGCTTGTTTGACAACACATGTAAGTCTAAATTACAGGGCCATGTCGTCGCAACAACCGCCCATTACAGCAAGAATGAAAAGTAATTCAAGCATGCACTTTCTTAGTAATTCAACCATGCACTTTCTTACAGGGCCCATGGTCGGGTGTTTGGGTCACTTCATTACGACAGCGCAACGACAATTGTGACGTTTGTTTGCTTGTATGGCACAGATGCTGTTTTTGTTGTTTTGAGGCCATTTTCACGTCGAGCGCAATTACAGCGCAAGACAAAGGCTTGGAAACGAAGCAAGTGCAGCGCTGTTTTTGAGGCTGCCCTTTCCAGTTTTTCGCGAGTAACTGCATTCAGTGATGTGTAAACCGATCCGATCGACAATTTTCTATGATTATTTGCGGCAATGCGTAAACCCTGTGGACAACATTCTTTTAGGCTGATCATCTTCTGTGCTTCAGCAACAACCATCATGTCATATCTGAAACCGTCGCATTACGCAATGAATGGCCTGAATCTGGGTCCGGACATGAGCTTGCTTCATCATCCCGCAGTCACCTACCCGACAGGTCAGTCAAGTGTACCGTTTTGCTCTGAGTTACTGAGTGACATTGAGCAAAAACGATTTTTCCTTGGGTAACTAACAGCTAACTGTTAAGTACAAACGTTTTTTTTAAATTGGGTGTGTAATTTGCTGAAGCTAAAGATCAAAATGCAGGCCTACCTTGGGTTATTATGAAATGATGTATTAAAACTTAGAATCGAAAAGTTTCACACAAGAACTTTTTATTTTTTTCAAATTGTACGCCACATGCTTCATGTCTTGGGTCAAACTCTGCGAATGACGTTCATTCGATTGGTACAAACAGGAGACTCTACCGCATGCTACCTCCAACGTAAGTATTAATAAAGCTTTTATTTGGCTGACCGTTCAAAACATCGTTGTGCTGTGCCAGAATGCCTTTGTTACGCTTTGAACTGCCGGTAGCATTGATGTCGTAATATGTTAATAAGCTGAAAAAAGCGTAACTGGCTCCACGATGTGCCGCTGCCCTTACGGTTGGGCGATTGCGTGTCATCCACTAGCGATGGTTAAACTTATTGTAGATGTAGTATAGTAACTCTACACGGGAAAACTTTGGTTAATGAGAGTTAAAATACTTTTTTTGTGGCAAACCACGAAAAAACGTGTCGTTTGTTCCGTCGTTGTTGGTGCTTCTCAGGAGAAAAACTCTCAAAGCTGTTTTCTATTTACAGGTTTTCAAGGTATGCATCAAGGGGCGAAGAACATGCAATTTGGGTCACCACCCGTGTATAGTAAGCACCTTTGTTCCAGATTTTGTATGTTCTTTCAATAGTTTTTGTTACTTTTCAAACTTTTCCTATGCAAACGCATTTACGAATATTTCATATCTTATATGTTTGCTGTTTCAAGAGAGATCACTATAGTCTTTTTACTTTACCACATTACCTTCTCAGACGCCAAAACATAAGACCTAATCAACTCAATTTTTAATGATGGGCTGTTTTGCTTAGTATTGTGTTCATAACCCAATGCATTGTCAGTACCGGGTGATAAACCACTGTTACGGGTGCATATGCCAAACTAAGCAACTTTTATTGACGGATCGTTAAAGTAAATTTTTCTGAAAAATAAAGAGCGTCCAGTTGAAGTTATTTCCATAAAATCAGCTGCTCTGATTTATTTCGCAGACACAGCGCGCAAGCAAAGACGCGAGAGGACAACTTTTACCCGAACGCAGCTGGACATTCTCGAGGCCCTGTTCGGCAAAACCCGGTATCCGGATATTTTTATGAGGGAAGAAGTGGCGCTCAAGATAAATTTGCCGGAGTCTCGCGTGCAGGTAAGCTGCTTGATCCCTGATCAGGTCGCACGCGCAATTTTTGCAGCTTGATCGCACGAAAATCGTACCCGGGCAGTAGCGCGATGCTTTCGTGTCATGTCACGCGGCTTAAACCAAGACGTTCCCTTGGCTTCTTCCGCCTGAATACCTTGCGAAAAGTATGGTTGGGCTGTACTCGTTGCCATCGGTAAAACGCTGCGCTACTTCAAGCGAAGCTACAGTATTCATATTACGTCAAAAATTATTTGCAAAGCGGAGTCCTCTTTTCGGAGTCCTCTTTTTTTTGCCATTTGTCGGCGCTCAATAGAATATCAGCGAATACCATCGCCGCATAGCTCACTGGTGCAATGCTTGAAATTAGATACAGGAATGTTCGCCCACTCAAATCACTGAGAGTTTTAATCGCATCATGGTTCTTCCGCCGACAGAACTTACGAAAAGTTTGTTCACACCGATTTCGCGCCACAATGCACATGTGGGTCGAACTCGCCTTTCGTAACGAACCGGTGGTCTGGCTGTTGTAGCGTTTTTTTTTCTTTGGCCTCCACTTCATTTCCTCGCCAAGCTCTTATTTACTAAGCGCTTTAGCAACAACCGTGAAGTCTTTGAGTTTTTCACGTTTTATCACGTGATCCAACAGCAGTTCAGGTGCGCTTTGTCAAACCACGTTCAAAATGAGTTGGCAAGTGTCAGTCGAAGTGGCGTGAAACTGTGGTTCTCCTATCGCATGCTGCTCCGGCTCCAGCGACACTTCGCATTTGCGCGCATCCCATTCTATACGACGCGATGAGCGGAGGCGTGTCGCCAAATGGTCTGTGGGAAAACGGGACATAGCTGGCTTATTAAAAGCAATGTCGAACCCCGCGGAGCGATATCGGGTTATTAACTCTCACTGATTCTTTCCCACGTTTGAAAAAAGGTTGACGCACGCAGTTGACTATTTTGGAATAAATCTGCACTGGTTCTTTTTCAATTATAAAGTGAGCGCTCATTAAAACTTGGAACATTTCACTGAATTTTGTTGTCGTTGCTTGAGATAATCTCTGCTCCGAAAGACTTTAAGCTTTTTGCTAGGGTGATGTTAAAACTTTGTTTACGTTGGAGGCGTTGATGACGTTGGAAAATCGGATGACGTTAGAAGCTCCGTGTCCCAAGCTTCAACAAAAATGAATTCTGCTTTGAACTTCGAGAAGATCCAATGAAATTGGTTTCCATTAAAATTAGTGTCAAGTGCTAAGCGCACTGAACAAGCCACAGCGGTGAAAGCTAAATTTTTCGAAACTCTGCAACAGAATTAAGAGTGTTCGCAATGATACGGGAATTTCCGATTGGAAATAAATACTTTGGTGGCTCCAGAAATAAATGCTTTGGTGACTCCAGTAAAATACAGATATTTCTGCACTTAATGCTTCTGGCCCAGAATCGAAAAAAAGCTGTAACCCTGATACATTTCTTGGCATGTAGGAACACATGCACTTTGTTTGCGATTGTATCTTTGAAAAACTTGGCATTTTAGCAGTTTTTGTACCGGGGATCAAACACAGCTTGGGATTTACAGTGTAGTTTTACTGAGCGGTGACCACTTGAGACCTTTGCTAAGTGACCTCAAGTGACAGTTCCGTCTTCAGACTGCTTTTTCTCCAACGATAGCAGCAAGAAATTCGTCAAAACATTTCCATGCGACGTGCACGAACACGTTGAAAATAAACGAGATTGCGCATGAAATTTCAAAGGTCTCACCTACTGTAATGCGCTTATCGATAGGACGTTGCTGTAGTATTTGAATTTATTTAACTTTTATGACAGTATAAGGCAGTTTACTTGGAAGTGCTGTTTTGATACAAGGCGTGGTGGGTTTGTATGTTTGGATCATTTCACTGTCGTCAATTTAACGAGCTTTAAACTGAGACCACATCTTTCTTATGATTGCAAATGTTTGCAGTCTAATCTGTTTTACTGAAAATTTTTGTGTGGTCTTCTTGACGAAAGCGTGTTGTCATTCAACTTTTCTCATGACCTTAAAGGTTTGGTTTAAAAACCGAAGAGCGAAGTGCAGGCAGCAGCAGCAGCAACAACAGCAGCAAAAGCAAAAGTCGTCTGGCGGCGGAAACGGAAACAGCAGCAGTTCGAACTCTTCCGCGTCGAACAGCAGCGCCGGTGGCAACAACAACAGCAGCTCTTCCAAGAAGAAGACGCCGCCGACGACTCCGACCCCAACCAGCAGTGCCTCGACCGGAAGCACGTCCCCCTTTCATCAGAGCCAGGGGTCTTCGTCGCAAAGCAACCACGTCACTGCTCCCGCGGCGCAAGCAACTCCACCGTCTCCCGTTCCCGCCTCTCCAGCGTCTTCTAGCGGACATTCCGTGCCTTCGGTGTCGTCGGCCGCGATGCTTACAGGCAGTGGCGTGAACCCGCAGCAGAGCGTGCATGGGCACAGTGCGGGGGGTGGTACGAGTGCAGGATCGGGCAACATATGGAGTCCGGCGTCGGTGTCACCGGGTGCTAGCAGTGACGGGGCTGGCCACGCCACCGGCGTCGGGTACGGCACGGTGCCGCCTTCGACCACTTCGCCGTACATGGCGGCGGCCGCAGCCGCGGTGCACGCGGCCCACTCCCCCTATGCGGTTTCTGGCAACGTTCAGGCGTCGGCGAGCGCCTACGCGCAGAACTACCCTTCATCGCACGCCTATTTCGGTTCAATGGAGGCTTCCTACCTTCCGTCGGTTCCGTTTCATGCGGCAGGGGGTCACGGCGCCAGCATGGGCGAAATGGCCATGGTCAGTCAACAGTCGCCCCATCACCCAGCTCATCACGCCTCAATGCAAGCCCACGGTCACAGCCACCATCAATTCATGGCCCAGTCGTACCCCTACCACCACGGCACGGCAGGATCGAGCCTCAATCCGTACGTGACCGTCCCGGACTGCATCGACTATAAGGACCAGGGTCAAAGCTGGAAGTTTCAGGCCTTGTAAGAATTGCCGAGTGAAACGATCAACGCCTAGAGATTCCCTTTTTTCGAAAGTCGCCCGCCCACCGCTGGGCAACGAGTTGGCCTGCGCTGCGGAGGGATCAAGTTGAGGGGGTCGGGCCCGTGGAAGCGCGCCAAATCAGTCCGGTTGCCGTTGTGGACCTCAGGACCGCTTGCCAGCGGCGGCATGGGACGAGCAACTTGTGTCTTTTTAACGAGCGTCACTGGTCCCGTGGTTTGCTTGCGGGCCGGCGTTCCCTGTCAACGTGCGCCGCACCTGCATCACGCAAAAATTTGTATGTGTTTTTATTTATTATAGCTTGCTGTCTCGTCGGCAATGGTCGCTTTATTGTTGCTATGACATGTCTTGTCCGATTGGAGCTTTGCCGTCACGTGACCGCACACGATTTTAACGAAGACTTAATTTTTTTCCTTGAGGTTTATTGCATAGCTTGTTGCGTGTTTACATGTCAAGTATTATGGATCGTTTTACGGTATGGCTTTTAGTAGATTAATTCCACCAATGTCTGCATAGCAGCTATATGAGAGAGGAAGTTTTTTTCCCTTTCAAAGAACTAGCTTTGATATCAAGTTCTTGGACGTGCATGAGTGATTAGCCTGTTGAAGTGCTAAACGTCAAATAAGTCACTTTTTCTACAAGCGTGTCGCAAACGACGCTTACGCACGTGTCAAAGCTTTTGCTACACAGAAACTATAAAAGATCTTTATGGAATAATCATGTAGTAAACAGCGCATCAACCCCAAGTGCTCGTAAAGGAAATTTTGATCGTACTTTTAGTCGCGATTTGCTTGTCTGTGACAAAACGGTTGTGCAATCAAGCATTTTGCTTACAGTTTCTTGTGGTTGATGAGCTGTTCTTTTCACCTTTTTCTTTTTTTTATGCGGTACCGTATAAAAGACGGTACTACCATGGTTATGACCCACATTGCTGGGCAAAGGCAGACATGAGAAAGTGTGGTCGAATTAGTGTTATCCGAAAGTTACCATCTAAGCTGAAAATTGTTACTGCGGCATATATATGTAATTAAGACAATTCTAATCGACGCCAGTCAGAAACTTGGGATCTGCAGCAGCAGACTTGTATAATCGCTCCACAGGGAAGGCGCAGTTGTATATTTGTTGAAATGAGGCAGCTGGTGGCAAAATGTTTTCCTCCACAATGTTGTACTTTTACCATCGTCAAGACTTAAAACTCAGTTGATATGTGACTCCAAAATAAACCGTTATTATACATAAATTGCTTTTTACATGTGTTGAATCTTAAGAAAACTTTAAAAATTCAATTGAGAAATTACACACTGGCCATTTTACATTGTTGTTGCAACCTTGTTTCCCCCTTGTTTTAAACTTTTATGCATTGGTTATTCGTTTCTGACACAACAGATTCTCACAATTCGTATGCCCGACAATTTCCAAGCAGAAGTGGTTCGTTCCGTGGCAGTGAATATGCAAGGTCGGATGCGGTCTCAAGGTTTATCGCCTTCGACTGTTTATTCGCATGCTGTTGAGCTCCGTATGCCTTGCCCTGGCACGAATAGACCTGTCAATTGCTCTCAAAGGTTTCTGTTGTTTACTGCCGTAATGTATGGAAAAAAAAGCACTCCAGTAACAGCCGTCAACGAAGTTTTGTTAACAACAAAATCCATGTTTACGTGCTCATTCACATACATGCGCACGCATGGAGGACAGCTGTGTTTCTGGATCGAAGTCGCGTAGTGCCAACCAACTCTGCCGTTTTGATGAATAACTCTTCATTGATTACGCCGGTCGTGGGTTTCTGCATTGGTTATAGTACGGTACCAGCAGCATACTTACTGCAGCGAGCATACAGGCGGTCAAAAGCGATTTCTTATCAAACGTGCGTTGGCGTCCGACCTACGTCATAAACCTTCGTGTGCCGACGTCCGACTGGAATGTGTGCATCACGCTCTAGCGATATCCCGCTTTGAACAAGCATACCACACGTGCAATACCCGTTGAAGAAAAATTGTAAAGGTTTCTTTGACCGAGATTCACAGCACATTGAGTAATTGACTGTCGTCAGAAACATAACCGGCTTAGAAATCAATTTTGCTTGATCGTTCGACCCCTGGCAGTGTTGGGTATTGAAAGTGAAACGATTCTGTTCGTCTGCGTATTTTTTGTTGAATAAAAGTACAACCAACAGACAAAGTAACTCTATCTTTTGTCTACTTCCATTGCCTGCTGAGCGATGTTGCTTTTCGGGTAAGTACGGCAATGACAAGCTTGCGAAATTATGGTTTCCTTTCACTAGCGACTTTCAAGTACAGTGACATCAACTGCGGGCAAGCCGAAGTGTGGGCGTAAACGTTTTTCGTGGAATGGTTTAATCTTAACCAGGTTTACCAATCAGCTTTACTACTTCAGATACCTATTAATGAACCAACGAGTGCGCAGACCAGTCCCAATGCCACATTGGTGGGCTTAGCAACCCCAAACAAAGCTCCAAGCCCCCTGCACAAACGTAAATCNCCTCTACTGAAGACTTTCTGGCGCAGACCATGGCTGGCAGAACAACACTTGCGACAGCAAAGAGAAAAGCGCGATGGAAATGCGACGGCATGAAATGATGAGATAATTGACCTACAGTATTTGTTTGGAACATCCGTTAAACTGTGAAACACATTCCATACCAACCGCTATCCCTGCATGGCTACTAATTAATCCCGAAGCCAGCACGGCTCGTCAGGTTTGAACGTAGCGGTCTCCGGAAAGCTGAGTCGTAGGGATGCACGAAATGGAATGCTAGCTGTTTGCCAGATGACATGGATTTCCTCCAGCAAAACTTTCATGTCGAAAGGTAAGTTTCTAGAATTCTGCTGTTGAAGAGGTAACAGTGGCTTCTACTTGAACTGTCTGTGAGGCCAAAGTGACTTTGGGCGCAAATTCAAAATCAGTATCAACACCTAATTAATTGATCTTGCCATTTATCAGCGTGTGGAAAGCTGTGCTGAGATTTTTGCCACGTGTGCATTCGCAAAAGACACTGTCATCAAAAGTTGATGGAGTACCTTCCTGGTCAAGATGAACTCGAGGCCATTCAGCTTTTGTGATCAACTCCTTTTATCGTTTGACCTAATTTAAGCTCTTTTAGGACATGCAGTTTTGTCCGTCCATTCGAACAACTTTTAGGCTTGTTCGGTACCTTGCCAAGTTTTGATTTCGCATGATGCATCGGTCTATCGTACAACCGCGTTCGATTCACAAACAAAATAGACTGTGGCCATAAAAGCTTTGGGGCAGGTCTGCACAGCTGAAAGAAATCTCCAGAGCAAACAAAAGTGCCGAAACTCTTTCAAAGGGACAGTTTACATACACATTAATGCCATAATAATTTAATTCACTCTAAGCTTGCTGTAAGCCGACAATTAACTCAGTGCAGCACCGGTTTCTGACCACTTTTTTGTGTCAATTCGATTTGTGAAAAGCGCGACGTGGTCGTGCTTGCATGTGTTGCCTGCAACAAATTCTTTGAAAGTAGTCCTTGGTGGCACGGTACGAACAGGATTATTTCATTTGAATTTATCGGCATTTTTTTATCTTAGCTGCAGAAATCACATACGCTTTGATTGTTTGGAATTTTTGATGCGTTCAAGCAAGGTGATGTATCTTCTTATATGGTGAAGTTTGGACCTGGAGATTACCAAGGATTCAGCAATTGCTCGTAGTATTGCGCCACCATCTTGTGTTTAATCTCTTTTACGCAGCTTTTGAAGAAAGAGACATGTATTCGAAAAAAATTCCTTTTTGCAGCTTTGCAACTTTATGCACATGATAGAGCAGGTTTGTTTAAAAGTGCAAACCTTGATTAATGCGTATGGTTATGTGTTTTATTGCCCTTAAAAATTCAGTTAAAGCCTGCGTGACATACGATGCGCCTTGTGCGACTAACTCGTGCAATTAAGTTTAAAAAACGCGTCGATTTCATAGCAACAAAAGTAATGTCTTTAGATTTCAAACTGTATTTTTAACTGGAAGATCCGCCAATCTACAAACAAATACCCCATAGGAAGCATTATTTGAACATAATATCTGAAACTTTGCTTCACTGAATGAACGAATGCATGGAAACGACTGGAAGGGTGGAAATAGCAACTATCGACCAAGCAACTCTGCATGAGATTAAGAAAAACAAGAAGAAAGTGTATACTACATATATAAATTATTCATTACCTCATTTGGTTGGTGTTTCAAAGATGTCTCTAAATCTCAAAAAAACGCCTTCTGTCCTTAGAAGTCCTGCTTTACTTAAGCAGGCGAATTCTTTTTCTGAAAGTTCAGCACAAATTTTAAAAAGATTTATTACTTTCGGCATTATCGGAAGCATTGTGTCCCTTTCAAATGTGGATTGTTTCAATTCCAAGTGGTGTAGGGTGATCGAATCTTTGCGTTCAGTATGCCACGTACATATTGATGAAACCAAACATTTCGTGCCTGCTTCAATTCTTGCTTTTGAAGTTGTCTACATCGATCACTGATCGCGCCGGCAGGGATTTTTAAAGCTGATAAGCATGGGCATTCGCAGGGGGAGAAATGGGTATATGCCTCCCCTGGAAATTGGGACTAAGAACCAAAAATTTCTACAAAACCTGAAGTCAGCAGCTTAAACCCGATTGATTTATTTCTTGCAATTACAGTTTATTTGCCGGTATGACACTCACACTGCACAAGAGCCAGGCTCACTTTGCCTGCAGAGGCAGGTTGCCAAACTTACAAGTGGATCTACTGTTGGTCTTTACTGCGTAACAATAACATGGCAACAAATCTTCAAAGGTTCACTTCAAGTTCCGGTAATGGGCGTTTTCTTGCATGTTAGTGCTGAACACAGACATCTTGGCAGGTAGGCTATTGCAGCGAGGCAAAGCCTCTGAGAGAAAGGGGGTACAAAGACCGGCACTGCCCCCCTACCTTCTGGGGCCCTCGTCGAAACTGGTATAGCTTGGTTGTATAGTAAAGCATACAAATAAAACAACTATTATGCTAATATTTTGGAATATATTAATTGTTATACTGGTAACTGGCTTACACTAGAGATTTTGGGCTTGATTTAAGAAAAACTTAGCGTGCGTACTTTCATCTTCTGGGCCCGGGTACAACGTACCTTTTGTACCCCCCTCTCTTAGGCCCTGCAACGAGGCAGTGACTGCTGATAACGGTAAATCACGTAGTTCTACACTGTGTGAAAAGAAGCATGCGTGAATCTGTAGCAATGTTTCGACAAGTTTGAAAAATCTATTGTTAGTGACAGTATGAGTGTGACCAATCAACAATGTGCCTGAGTGAATAGCTTAATCAAACTACACTAATGCCGGCTTCACTTCACGTAGTATAAAAGCAGGGGTGTAGTGGGGTGGGAACGGCGCTCCCACACCTTTTTCACGTTTTGCTTTAAAATGAGTTTGAAGCTGTTTCAAAATGGCTATTTTTAGGGTGCGTTCCCACACCTTTTTTGTTAGCACTACATCCCTGTATAAAACTACGTGGCCTATTAGAATACGTCTATGCAGGGGCTTGTGGGGATAAGTCTTAATCGTTAACATAGGCCTACGAGAAGGCATTTTACTGGGGGGCGGAAAAAATTTGCCCTGAAAATAACAATCTGCCCTAAAAAAAAATAAACAAGGGTACAGCGTTTTATAAACGTCCATCTTCAATGCATGGTCAACAACCTGAAAAAGATAAGCAAAATAACGATGTTGCACGCCCTGGAAAAATTTCTGCGGACGCCCATGCTAATAAGTTCCTGCCTGTTTGAAAATTAGCCAGGAGGAGGNGCCAGAAACACATGCTCCCTCTTTGCGTTNTACAGTGGTAAGCTTTTCTGTCCGAANTAAACGCTGAAGTTTCACAAAACCTGTCCACAGTTACGAAAGGTCAATGTTTTGGTAGAAAATTTTATCTGAGCCACAGCAGGCGGAAAGGAGCATTTGTTTAAAAGGTGTCGTAGGTGGACATAGATGGTTATTAGCAGTACTCACCATAATGTTTTGGCTTCATGTGTCATCTTTTTAATGGACGAAGCGCCAATATAATTGATTTGCAGTTATCCAAGTAGATTGCCATTGGCTAAAAATTCAGTCCCGTCGCCACGGGGCGTTTGGTGGGCTTAGCCCCCCAAACAAAGCTCCGAGCCTCCCCACATTGACATATGAAACACAATAAATAACTAGTTTTTGTGTCAAATCTTAGAATGTCAAGACCCCATACACAAACGTAAAGCCCCCCTGTTAAAGATTTTCTGGCGACGGTTCTGTAAAAATTATCGTGTTTCCGTAGTTTTTTAAAGAAATTATAAACACCTGAAGTACGGGGAGCCCCATTAAGCTCACTTAGGGCTATACACATATGTGTGTGTATACACAGGTTGGTCCAAAAGATATATCCATTTTAGATAAAGTATTACTTTGTATTGAAAGGGGAAGTTTGCAATTTTGTAATTTTTTGTAGACCTGTCTTACAGATAGGCAAGTTTTACATAGTGTAGTTTTTTTCCCCGCATACTACCATTTTGAAATCGCGCAGCTCAATACTTAATAATGTGCTCGATTGAAGCTTCATGGCGCTTAATCACTTTGTCTATACCCGCACATTGAAGTTTGTGATGACCCTGTCCAACATCTCATGAGGAATTACCCTTTTACCCTGATACCGTTCGAATGTTATTCTTGAGCGCATCAATAGTTATGGGATTGTTAGCATAGACCCTGTCTTGTGGGTATCCCCACAGAAAATAATCCATAGGGGCAGGTCTGAAGAATGTGCAGGCCAAGGGTGGTCCGTAGGACGGATATGAGTTTGTTTCCAAGGAAGTAGCAGTGGAGGTATTCGAGTGAAGCATTGGAGCAATGCGGTGTTGCTCTAACCTGCTGATAAATCACAGCACCCATGTCCACTCCAGGCTTTTGCTTCAGTACCGGGATGAATTTTCTTCTCATTAGATCAATGTATCGCTCCGTGTTCATAGTTACCGAACGTCCATCAGCAGCCTCGGACCAGTATGGCCCGATACTGCTATTACGACCCGACGCACACCAAATAGGCTAGTCACTTTCACCACACTACGTGGGCGATACAGATGCTCACGAGGCTGAGCCCAAAAGCGCATATTCTCTTTGCTCACGTGACCACTAAGGTGGAAATTTACCTCATCACTGAAAAAATTGAAGTCCAACATATCAGGATGGTCTTCGTTAGTTCGATTCGCTGATTGATAGTTTGCCCAAAGGCACGTCTCTTAGCCTTATTTGCATCGGCCTGGAGTTGCACAATCTCTATCTTATATGGAAACAGGTGAATATCCTGATTCCTGATGCATTACGCGCACAACTAAACTTGAAAGATCTGTCTCATGGGACAAAGTTTTGTGAATTTCCTTGGAGACTGCTCCAAACAGTGTCTCACAGTCAGTCATAATGTGATTTTCTGTTCTGACTGACCGTGGCTGGCCACTGCGGCCTTTTATGTTATTCTGTACACTTCAAGTCTACCTGAACTTATCCAGAAGGCGCTTTAGTGTGAGTCTGGCAGGAGCGTTTTTACCTGGAAAGTCCCACCGAAATTGTCGTTGAGTTTGAACAACTGATTTCGTCACGAAACACGCCTCTACAATCTTGATTCTCTCCTGCACGGAATATCTTGCTGCTTGATCCATTGAAGCTGGGAAATAAAGCTCTGGAGCTCTAAATATGATTTACTTGAAAAACAGAAACCTGGATTAAGTTGATATGAAATTATAGCGACAGTAAAATGTATACATCTATTTGGACCACNCTTGTATATATATAAATGTATATATCTAGGTATAGNCTTCGTCTTTTGCAATCGTAATAGAAAAACTCCTTTCATTATCAAAGTTTAACTGCTGCTATNAGTTTTCATCCGTCAATTCTGCACATCAACCATTTACCTTCCAAGAATATGATTGAGGATTAGTTGGCTTTGTGTGTTGAACTTCGTTGGAAGTAAGAAACTTTTAAAGTTATTTAGAAATGATGTTGAAAACCATCAGCTAACTTTCATATTTCTTCAATTTAGGTAGGAAACTTCGAAGCATAAGACACGATTTGATTTCAAGTCATTTTTTGTAGAACGAACTCAGGAGACAACTGCATAGCATATTGAAACTTTCTACTGATTCGACTGATTGTTTGTAACACAATGCAAAACATAGAAAACGAGAAAACTTTTATTGTGGCCAGGGTTGCAGAGCCGGAGGTAAAATATCCGACTCTGACTCCAACCTTTCCAAAANTTCCGACTCCAACCCCCGACTCCGACTCCAGCTTTCCAAAATTTCCGACTTAGACCTTTCCAAAATTTCCGACTNCGACTTCTTAACATAAAGGGAATGAAATTTGGCTGTTAAAATCAATGGAAATCGTGGTGCANAGCAAGAAATCTCTGTTTCAACAAAAGTTTCAACANAAATTGTACCATTTCAACAGGAATTCCCACTTTAGGAGTGTGATGTAAAAAATGATCCACTTGAACATCCGGTGTCGGAGTGGGACAAAAAATCCGATTCCGACTCCCAGTGTTGTCAGAAATCCGACTCCGACTCCACCCAAATACCTCCGACTCCTTACGACTCCGACTCCGCAACCCTGATTGTGGCTGAATTGGAGAGCATGCGGCAGGCTGAAAACATGTATTTGCTTCAACGTTTATTGATATTGTAGTCATGGATGTCGAAAGGATTTTTTCAAGGGGGCCAAAAGTGGTGATATTTCATTTTTTCCCACTCGAAACTAAGAAAACAACCCTTTTTTGTTAAAAACTTTATAGAAAAATGTCAAATTTCAAAATCCAGGGGAGCCAAGGTCCCCCTGCCCCCACCTTCCGACGCCAATGTTTGCACTTTTCGTAGACTTTACAGAAAATTTGTTTCAATATGTTATGCATGTTGCTCTAAATAGTGTAATGCAGTATTGGCGTACTTTTTCGGTTGAAATCTTTACTCTTCTGACGCTTTTGGACCGTATCAACAAAAGTGACGCTATCGAAGTTTTTTTCAAAGTCTAGCACTCTGACGTTTTCGTGGTTTGTTTAAAGGTTTTCGTCAGAAGCCTACTGGAAGAAAGCGTTTTATGTCAATGGTATGCTGGTTTGCTTCTGCCAAATTTGTGTACATTCCTGCCTGTTTTGAGGCTAATCGTCTTTCCCCAGCCTAATGTTTGCTACATTCCCGACAAGGATAGAATATACCACGCTGCCTCGCAAAGTCTTTCTCTTTCTTTTTAAAGGTCCGGCTTGTCCAGCAAAACTTTCAACATAAGAGAGGCTTGCTTATTATGAAATCAGAGGCATAAATAAAGCATTACATAGTCTAACCCTAGCCCATGGTTTTGAAATGTTTTAGCAATAAAATGATCCCCTTTAAATTTTCTCTCTATAATTCTGGCCAGTTTTCATCAACCTGACAGATTCACATGCCTACGCGAAGTATAGCACGGATTGTTGGTTCTTTCAGTAGTGNCATCAGGAGAATGGCGCACCATTATCTTTTGCAGTTTCTTACAATTATTTAAATTGTCAAACAAACATAGGATTTAGCAGTTCCTACANTGTTGTGGTTTCTATTTGTGTTTTCCATTTGCAGGTTATGCAAAAGTTGATAGAAAATGTCTAGAAAAGCTTTTCCCATTGTTTTCAAAAAGTTAAACTTAAACTCTGTTTGCATCATTTCATTAAATTTATTTGTTTATTAATTTCTCTGTCTTGGGTTGAAGGTCCTCATCATAAAGGTCATTCCGTAAATTTTAGCGCACATTTTTCACAATCTTGACAGCACCCAGGTTTGTGATAAGTAAAATAAACAACACAAAGTTGTGCCCTGTCGGGTAAACAGCACATTATTAATGCAGATTGACAGTGAACATTCTCAATAAAAAAAACAAAATCTCTTACGATTACAATAATGATCAGAATAAAGAAAAATCTCTTAGGATTATAATGGAAAGAGTTGATTGCTTTAGTCAGATCTTTACAATGCTTGCAGGATGTTTGCTTGAATGGTCAACACGCTGCTTGTTAAGAAATTTCCACAGTGTGTGGATGTGGTGTTTAGACCCAGTGATGTAAATGGCTCCGAGAAACTTAGCGCCAACTAAAGGTAAACGGTGCTTGTCTGCATGCAAAGGTGGCGCAGAAAGACGTTCGTAAAAGCCAACTATGCATCCAGGTTTAGACAGGATTCGTCGATAAAGAAAAATCAATTCCTGGGAGTGACACACGCACAAAATATTTTGAAAATCCGTGATCCAGACATACAAGAGAAACCTCTGTGGATTAGATCTTTTTTACTACCTTGTATATTTCTCGCAGCCAAGTGCTGTCCAGGTGAGCAATAAACGTTCAAAAGTATTCAGAACATAATGAGGACGTGTTGGTGGATGGCGCGTGACAAGTGTACTNGAACAGTAAATTTGCAACTGTAGTCTTCATTACCGCACCGCGTTGAAACAGAAGTACATTTTGAAATTCGCTGACGCTCTTCGAATTCATTACCTATTTCTGTGCTACAGTACTGCAAATATGGTCAGTTATTGCCTGATGACTATCGCCTACTTCGGGTTGTGGTACAAACTTTTTTAAATGTTTCAAGTTAAAATTTTCATTTACAACCTGTTTTATCCTATGAAGTAAGCACAAGCAATGAACATTATTTCAATCAAACAGTGGATGACACTAACTTGCAGAAGGAAATCATAAATAAGACAATGCAGATTTATCCTTTGCTCGGATTATATCACTAAGCAGTCCTGTCAGATTGTGATGAGGCGCATAAAGGAAGTTAGGAAAATTTTGTTGGGGTTTCGTTCACAGTAGCCTCGCTCTAGTACGGACCTGCACAAAACTCTAGTTTGATTAATCCAACAGAAAGCATCTAATTCAAACAGTGTTAATTATAAGTGATCGGCGAGGACTTCCTCTCAAAGAAACAGCTTCTTGTGCATGCATGTTGTAGCTCATGAGAAAAAATTGCTTTTTTTCATTGCAATTCCAAAGCGGGCGCAACGCGAATTGTGTTGGAAAAGTAAGTGACTGTCAGGATCTGACCGGCCAAGCCACAGCAAGGGCCACGAATACGCAGCGCTTCATGTTTTTTTGCGGAAACTGCAACAAAACTATTTTTTACAGGAACTTCATTGCACCTGCAAGCATGATTACATGCTAGCCAAAAATGCTTTTTCAAAAATAAACGGAAATTTCAAGCAAAATTGGTTTTAATACGCATGGTCTATTTTGCGTGTAATGCGTAGCCTAGGTAGGGTTTCGCAAAGCTGCAGCTTGGTGAATAGTTGATTTGATAGGATTCACTTCGCAACTGAAGTTACAAACCACGAACTGTTTAAACAGCACAAACAAAAATAACAACAAATGTGCTCAGTTTCTTTCTTCCTTGTGGTAATATACGTGGAGATTCGCTTTCTCTAAATTGATGGTGGAGACTTGGCACCCACTGGAAGAGGGCTGCGGTGAGTAGTTGGGGTGTACAGCTTGTCAATGGGATCTGAAGAAAAATGAATTATATCTTTGAATTGCAATGCTCCGAAGGAGCGTAACAGGTGACTTTAAAGTTATGAGAATTGCAGTTTTAAGAATTAATTTAAAATATATTGCTAGATGACACTACAGAAGTGATAGTATTGTTTTAAACATTGCCGTTCCTTCGAAATGCAGTTTTGAAAATTTAACCTGTTTATACTTTCGTGACAATAACAAATCAACACAAGCTGAAGATTCTTCTTCTTCATCGCACGAGCCAGTTCTTTCAATCCACTGCTTGGTCGCACTAAATCTCGGGACAGGTGTTGAGCAGCCATTCGATTGTCTCATCATCCAGAAACGTCAGGCCATGCCGTCCACGGGGAGGTCGATGGATTGGACACTGGAGGAAAATAATGGTTGATTGTCTGTTCTTCTGCACCACACTCACAAGGCGCAGAAGGGGCCATACTCCATTTGTGTAAGCAGAAGCGGAAACGTCCGACACCGGTGTGGTGGACGGTTATGCCGGACCCACGCTGTTCTTGGTAGGGCAATTCCATGAGGGTGGGTGCCGACGATGGGGATGAAAGTACGGAATCTCGCAGTGCTCTCCAAACCTCCGCATTCCATCGGTGACCGCCCAGAGCGCAGCACTTCTGTTGCTGTCGACAGATGAATTGATGAGTTGTTGTGCGGCGGGTACAAATGGGTGTCTTGATTTGAGATGCCGTTCATTCCCACTTGTTGGACAGGTGAGTGCTGAGTTGAGCAGATGTCCAGGCTCCATGGCACGGCGTGCTAGAGATAGTGTGGCTGCTTTGGGACGAAGCTCAGCAGGTTGGATGCCTACGAGGATAGTAAGATTGTCCGCTGGTGTAGGAGGCAGGCATCCAGCCACAGTTCGCAAGGCGTCATTGATGATAAGGTCAATGAGGCGGGTGTGAGCACTGCGGCACCAGGCAGGAGCGCAGTACTCTACTGTTGAAGTGATCAGGGCTATGGTGGCTTTTCGCAAAGTTGTTTCCCCAGCACCTCAGCCCGAGCCAGCAAGCCGCCTCAAGAGTGCGACGCGTGATGTCAGCTTTTTGCGAATTGGCTCAAGGCCGTGGCTCGAGGTGTCAGCAACACGTGAGCGACATGTCCAACGTTACTCCGAGGTATTTAGGCTCGGGGCAGAAGGGCAGGGTTTCGTTGTTGTAGTGGAGAAATCGATGGATATTTCCTTATCACTGCGATGTATGTTTATAACTCGAGCGTTGCGTGTGGGAGTGAAGATGTTATACACAATAAACCAAATCTCCCTGACTTTCAGCTCACATTTAGCTTTTTTGTTGTTGAGATGGAAGACTGCCGATACTGTTTTTGTAGAACTGAGCTTTAACTTACAGGTCTGGAGGTATTCACCTATGCGGTTGCAATGTCGTTGCTTAGCACCCCTTCCATTGCTTTCCAGTCTCCGTTAACATGCACAATTGCTAGATCGTCAGGGTATCCATACTTTCTCTAAGTCTAGCTTGACGGTGTTTGGCAAATCAGAGATGTAGATGCCGAAGAGGAGTGCCAGGACTGATCCCTGTGCGAAGTCAATCTTGAGGCGTCGTAATCTGCTTCGTTTGTTGTTACCGATGGTAAGGATGAAGCTGCGATTGCCAACCGGCTCCATGATCATGCGTACCATGTGCCTGTCAGGTATCAATCGCAGTACTGTAGCTTGCAGGTGAGGTCACCATGCCATACAGTGTTTTATGCTGCAGTGAAATCGATCAATACAGCTCCTGCCTTCTGCTTAGCCGAAAAGCTATCCTCAATATCTTGCGTAAGTAAGGTGACCTCATCTACGGTCGACCTCCCGTGTGAAAGCCCGTTTATCCCTGCGGGAGTAATGGGTCGGTAATTGGTTCAACACGAGCGTAGATGAGTCTCTCGAAGACCTTGAAGGGGACACACAGCAGGGATATAGGGCGATGGCTCTTTGGGTCCCCAATGGCTTTTCTGACTTAGGGATCGCAACTATTAATGTTCTTGTCCAGATCCTGGGGATTTTGACTTGGCGCATGCAGGAATTGAGAAAATCGCGTAACCAACATGTGAGAACGGACCCGGTGTCAGAACCGTCGCCAGAAAGTCTTCAATAAGGGGCCTTTACGTTTGTGCAGGGTCTTGACATTTTAAAAATTGGCAAAATCTCCACTGATTTATGATGTTTCATATTTCAATTTTGGGGGTGTGGAGCTTTGCTTGAAGAACTAAGCCCACCAAAGCCCCCCCATCATGACTGTCCGGCGTGGAGTATAAACGCAGGGAAAATAGAATCCAAGTCCGGAAATTTTCCTGGCTACATGTGCTTGAGGACAGTGGCAAGCTCCTCTGGTATGAATGGGTCACAGATGCTATCTCCCTCAGGTGTTGAGACCTCCATAGGTCGGACACCTATTTGTTGGTGAGCCTGGTGGACTCTCGGTCCCTCGTCTTGTGCGCCCCGTTTCTTCACGAGTTGTGAGGAGTTGGCTGAGATGGCGATGGAGTTTGCTGAGACGGAGCTCAGGCGAAAGGAGTATCCAGAACTGCTAGTAACTTTATTGATGGTACTCCTGCGACTGGAGTGCGAGAAGTCGATGGAATTGACAACTTCTTCCAATCGCTCCTGCCTCTTCTTGTCGAGCTGTGAATGTAGGGACGAAGCGGCTCTGCCAGAGTTCGTCTCCACTGGGGCTCGTAGGAAGGAGCGATACAGAGTCTCGCACTCTTTTTCCCAACATGGCACATACAGTAGTTCTTGCGATGGTCACGTGGGATACATTGTTTAGCATACTCTCGCATAGTTCCTGACAGGGCCCCAACAAGGGGATGCTGGGTGGGCATTGCCCTGTGGCAGCACTTTTCGGGGGGGTGGCACTTTTGGTGAAAAGAAGGAATAGCAAATGGTCTTTCACGAATGAACCTGAAGTTAGATTTAGGTTTTAGATTTTGGTTAAGTTACTACGCGTCCCGGTTTGACCGGGACTGTCCCGGTTTAAACGTCTGTCCCGGTGTCCCGTCTCGGTTAGAAAAATGTCCCGGAATTTCACTTCAGTGAAATATTTAAAATTAACTCCATCCTGATGATGCATTGTTATGAAAGAATTCCGTCATGAAAGGCTTGACTTTGCTTTAACTCGTGACTTTGGGGGGCACTTTTCGACTCGCCTCGGGGTGGCACTTTTCGACCGTGGGGGGAGACACTTTTCGACTCGCCCCGGGGTGCCACTTCCCTATGTCGGGGCCCTGGTTCCTAGTATGCCTTCTCGATGTTTGATGTACTCAGAGGTGACAATCTCTCAACGCATTTGCCTGTAAGAAGGCAAAAGCGCTCCCAATCAGCCTTGCGAAATTTTCAACGCTTCAGTGGATCGCTGTAGGCCGGAACTTTGAGCCTCGGTGGTGTTATGAGAGAGGGTCGGTGTTGTGTGACCGCGGGAACTTTCCTAGACCACATCTGTCATGCAGTCGGTTGTCCTGGCCGACACTCGCGAAGGCATGGTCCGGGTTGGTGCCGACGTTCCATCTCTCGCCATCGCTGAGAGAAGAAACTGGCTGCTCCCTTTGGGTTGTGCAGCAGCGCAAGGTTATCGGCAGCTGCCCAGAAGTTCATGTTGCGCTGTAACCCCAACTGACATGCTGGCAGTTGAAGTCGCCAGCATACAGAATGTGGTGCGTGGGAACGTCGGGATCAGGGGCGTAACGAGGTTAGAGGCGTCCGGGGCGAGAAGTAAATTTGGTGCCCCCATGTTCGAACCTGAGGTCTTTCGGAAGCAAATGTACTGTATTGAAGAAAGTACAAAAAAGTACGTGACATTCCTGGGACCTTTCGACACCCCGCAGTAATTCGGCGTGCCTGTAGTGATTCGGCGCCCGGGGCGTTGTGCCCTCTTGCCCCCTCATTACACCCCTGGTTGGGATGGTCGTAAGAGTAAGTTGCGAGGGTGGAGGTTTGTAGACGTTAATGATCTTATGTCCTGCGACGTCTACGCACAACCACTCAGCCTCTGGTTGCACTGGAGGCTGATCCAGTGTCCATTCCAACCGCTCGTGAACAAACGTGGCAAAGCCGTGCTTGCTGTTCAGGACTGACCTAGCTAGTGAGAAGTTGTGGGAATCATTAGCTTCTCTGCAGTTGTGCAGTGGGTCTCTTGAAGGACGATGACAAGTGCCTTTTTCTTGTAGGCTAGCTGCTCGATGACGCTGATCTTACTTGCGGTGAACCCCTCAGTGTTCAGCTGCGGTATGCTGGGTCTCCGATCATCATCGGCAGCAAAGACGCTACTGTGCCTTGAAAAGGGCGTTTTCCTACACAGCCTGCACCAAGCACATACAGCACGGGTAGCAGTGTTTGATCTCATAGCGACAGGTTTGGTAAGCAATTCAAGACATGCCGCAACAGGAGGGCCTCTTGAAGGCACCTGTCCTGTTATCCTCCCCATCCTCAGCTGAAGATGACCTATCGCAATGGCTGACTGCCAGACAGACGTGTTCTAGGAAAGTTCCCGTGGTCACAACATCGGCCCTCCCTCATAACGCCACCAAGATTCAAGGTTCCTGCCCACAGCGATCCGGTGAAGCGTTGGAACTTT
>JGI24159J19872_10000273_pt1 | contig 41270 bp, 24 predicted proteins | sample Ectturendosymbi4_FD_19872 | JGI IMG/M metagenome (IMG submission 19872) | reverse complement strand
TATGGCTCGCGAGCCAGATGTGGCTCTTTTGATGACGGCATCTGGCTCGCTTGATATTTTCTTAACACGATTGTTTTGAATGAAATTTTTTCTGTAATTTTCCATCCACCAGACTACAAAGCCATCAGGAACACCATGCAGCACCAGAAGTGGCATTAACAGTTAAAAGCATGTTATTAAAGAGAAAATTCAGACATTTTCCATTGTTTAAAATTGTTGATATCGCTTAAAAATGCACACGTTAGTTAGTAAGTTAGTTGCATTAGGTGTTGAAAAATATTATATAGCTCTCACGGAAACACAATTAAAAATATGTAGGTTTCATGACTCCCTTAGCCAAAGAGGTCCGACCTTGGTCTATGGCCTAATTGCGTTACAAAAATGACTTTGAAACCTTCTTAGCCAAGGCTTGAGCTTCAAGGCATGCAAACTGTATATAACCACCATATTCACGCATTTATTTGCAAAATTGCACAAAAACAAAATCCACGATTTTCATTTAAAGCTACGGCTGATGCTGCAGTCAAGGGCAAAATATAGTGTTTGTAACATGCCAATTCTCCAGCATTTGCACTATACACAATGTTTGATTAATCACGGGCAATTGGCAAACCAAACTGCTTTGACCAGGTTCGACTAAAAATTGAAGTAGAATAGTTTTTTTAAGCAGTTTCGTTGATTTGCACTGACGCATTTCCTTGGTTTACACAACAAAAGCTTGATTAACCTAAAAATTGTAAGTGCTACTTTCGGAATTGGGGGGGGACAATTGTCCCCATTGCCCCCCCTGGCTACGCGCCTGGTTGTCCGTGAATTTTTTCGGTGTTTGCGTCTCATCAGCATTGCTTTTGTGCAGTAAAAATATGTGAATACTGTGTAGCCTACACACCAAGCATAAAAAAGTAAGAATGCTGGGAAAGTGTTTTGCTCCTCTCAAGGTTGGACACGTACTAACAACGGTTGTGTAATGCTCTACTGTATGGTTATCCATTTTCTGTGCTCTTGCGAATGACGATACAGCTGTGGTGAGGATAAAGCGCTTTGCTCCCCTCAATGTTGGTCATGTGCAAACACCGTTTCTATAATGTGCGCTGATGTATAGAGCTAACCACTTTTTGTGATCTTGTGTCTGTGATATGGACCATGAGTCCGCAATAAAAAAATATTATATAATACAACAAAATAGGCACAGCAACACCACATCTCAAACCTCCACAACTCACACTTTACAAATGTAAGCTGACATCACGTTGTATTGAGCCTGATGGCTGATAGTGGAGTGATGGGATGCTATGGTGGTGGACTGGTGCTTTGCAGTGCACGACACGTCCGGTGTAACAGCGCCTTTTTCACACATTTGCAACTGATGTGAACTACATTACATCCTTTAAATCTTTGCAAAAATTCTTTTCATGATTGTGTTGGTGTCAAATCCCAAAACAATGAAATTTGAAAATCCTGATCCTGATCCGGAAACTGGGTTAAAACCGTATTCCGGCTCCGATCCGGTTTGTTAAAAATGTGCTGAATCCTGCCGGACTCGAGTTCTGAAATCCGGATCCTGCACACCTCTGGTATCTGGGAAGGAACCCGGAACAGGAGCTACCTTTCAAATGGCCACAGCTTTAGATCCGGTCCTAAATTTTAAACTGAGATCCGGCTCCTTCTGATTTTTATTTTGAACACCGGGTAAAATGCCCAGCTCCGGCTCCGTAGCCCTGGATTTTGAAGTATTTTCACAAGAATTCTGAACGTAATATTAGCGTCGTAATACAATTGCTTAGTTCAGCTGCTTAATGTCTTGGTTGAGCTATTTAAGACGTTCCTTAAAAAAATTGTTTAATTGATTACCTTGTATTTGCTTTATCAGGCTTGGGGGGGGCGAAAACGACTTGTCGAGAGTGAAAAGGGGGCGATGGAATAAAAGAGTTTGAGAAACACTGGATTAGATTAACTGTTGTATTTTCCGACTGCGACGTTGATGAAAACGACACAAACCAGCTCCGCGTTTACTGTAAAATGTTTCCACAAAACCCGCAACAATGTGTCGACACAAACTGATTTTTTGACTTTCCCCAACTAACTTTGTTCTTTGAAAAGTCGATTGCACAGGACAAACTGACATTTTTGCAATAGTCCAAACCTACACGAAAATATGTTAAGGAGAGCTGTTATTATTGCACTGCTGCAACAGATGTAAAGACTTTGCCTCAATAGCTTAACTTTGAACTTTTGTTTGTAGAGACGATCCTGACTTAAGTATGCACTTTAGTTATTTTGTAGCTTCCACGTAGCTTGTGTAAAGTGAAATGAAATAAAATTGTGTTTTCTATCAACAACTACTTTCATCATCCGTTACAAGTGAAAACTTTTTGTTCTTGTTGCTTTTATCAAGACTGAATGAAATAAAGTATAACACGCACTCCTGGTTCTGGGTGTTTATTTGCCTAATTATAGCAGTTTCCTGTATTTTTTTATTTCGTATCGCAGAAGTCGAAATCAGGTGTGAGAATCTGCGTCCCCGCGTGACCATTAAATGTGGCCTCTGGCCTGGGTCAGAATTTTCGTTATTGGATTTGCATATTAAAGTTTAAAAAAATGTGAATTTGCATGTTATGCATATTGTAGGAAAAGGCGTCATAAGATGAAGCTTCGAATTTTGTGCGGCCGGCCAGTGATATACCATAATTAGCGCAGATCGTGATAGTGAATACGTTCCTCATTCCTGGTCTAACTCCACTGCCAATTTTCCTAATATTTGGCAGTGGGTTGAGCACACGTCACTAAAGCTGGTAGGCTGGATTCGATTCTCGATCGAGTCAATTATGGGTTCAAGGAAGAGGTTCAGCGGTGCTGCCATTGACTCGCACCAATACAGCATTGCGGTGCTGCCATTTTTTGTTCAGCGGTGCTGCCATTGACTGGCCCCAATACAGCATTCACCAGCAAAGTAACTGCATAGTCCCCGGCTCTCAAGTAAGCGGATATAGGCGCCCACAGGCCACTCATGACACTTCAGACGGAATGCAAATCGAGTATAAGGAAACTCAGCTTGAACCTGTTAACGTTAAACGTAGTCTGGTCAGAACAGATCGCAGAGAATAACTTTACTGATCGAAATTGAAACATCTTTGGAATTGGTGAAGTGGCGATCCCATGACCTTTGCGCGAGAAGTTTTATAAGAAACGACCAGTCAGCTTTAACTACTGACATAATTTTTCCTTGTAGCTTCTGAATGTTCCTTGTCAATGTCATGTAAACAAGGTTTGTCGTTCAAAGTTTTACTTCATCAGTAACTTTACAGAGTAATAAACGTAAAAGTTCAATACTTTGTTGAGAAACAATTGGTAATGCGAAGGAAAAATTCGCCCATGACGTTTTTGCACAAGTTTCTTCATGACATTGAGATGTTTTAACTGTTTCTGTCATTTTCGTTTACATGTATGAAATTACAATTAATATGGATGTGCTGCCTGCAGACCGCAAATAAATGAGGTTTGAATTAAACCAATCAGAGCTTTATTCGCTTCAAATTTCCAACCAAATATCATTGCTTGCCATTTTACTACAGATCAGCTGCTGCAATATTATAAATTTAAGATAACAACGTTTCTTTAAGTTTTCTTTACACTTTTCTAATGTCACGAACTTTCAAACAATTGAAAATAGCTTTACATTTTTTACGAGAGTTTTTACCTGAAACAAAGACATCGGCGTTTGCGTCAAAAACCACGAACGTTTGGTCAGAACCACTACATATTGCAGCTTAATCCGTTTGATCCTCACATTTGCCACGCCTAAACAATTCAAAGTGAAGTTTAAGTTTTGTCGCTCAGCGATCCAAGAACCAGCTTATCACTAATAACTGCGAAAGTCAATTTAGAACTTAGAAGCTCATATTTTGACTGCATCACGATTATGTTTAGCGTGTTTCAAGGTGCATAAAAACTTAGAATACATTGCGAAGATACAGTAAGTGCGTAACTCCAATTGCTTTGATGCAGAAAATGCCCAAACACAAAGGTAGCTTGCCAATCGTACAAATTTTTCTGCATTCACCAGCTTCTTGTTGATGTCACAACAGAATCTTGCGCAGAGAGGGGCGAAGAGCCCCTAAAAATTTTTGGCCCCGCTGGAAAAATGTGTTGGAAATAGTTTAAAAATTTTGGACATAGTTTTGAAAATTTGGGCCCCTCTCAGCAAACTCCTCGCCCCACCTGGTGTCCTAAGCTAGTTACGGGCTTGACTGTGACTAATTGATAGTGGGGTTTTTGAAGACACTGAAACGATCCTATCAACATCGCAATCCATAGTTGTTGCGCTGTAACTGCTAATATAACTATCTAATTGTATAGCTTGTATTTACAAAACATGCATTCATATCCATAGCTTGCAACTGTCTTGTGACCCAGGGGTGTAGTGCTAATAAAAGAAGTGTGGGAATGCACACAGACAGCTAGCCATTTTCAACAGCATTTCAAACTGATTTTTAAGTGAGTGTTTGATGAAGCAGCCTGTTCAGTTTCATTGCACTACAAACGAAAACATTTACAGTCGCTTAGGATGCTACGCCGCAAGAGATGGTTTGCCATTTATGCTACGTCTGGAGTTACACACGGGAAATCTGAGTAAAAACGCGTTCCCGCTCCACTCATATGCGTAGCCAGGGGGCCATGACCCCCCAAATTTTTAACATACCTAGTCATTTTGTGCCTTGAGAGGCGCTATCCCGAACAAAATACTGTTGGTCGCTTAAAATAAAAAAATTTTGAAACCCTCAGATTTCCCTCCCACTGGCCCACCACACCCCTGCTTATGACTCATACTTCAACAAAACTTTTCTGTAAACGCAGAATTCTCCAACAACATCCAGGAGACAACCTGCATGTGTTCGTTAAAGCTTTTTCATATTCAGCACCTTTCGCTGATAACCATATTTTACCTGCATGGACCCGGTTTCTGCAGACGCTTTGTCACTATTGTGAACTTTCTCAGAAACCAAAACTTTCAATTACAAATATGGGCGCAATTTGGTGGGGCACACGGGGGACGTGTCCCCCACTTTTCAGACGGTGGGGATATAATATGCTCCCCACACTTTTTTCTCTTCAGGTTTTGTATTTGGAGAGATTTCAAATAGATGGAAGGCCACACATAGCCAAGTTGATATTAAAACAGAGTTTGTTGTGGTATCACTGGGTTCTGTTTCTTTGTAAATTTTAGCTTCGATAAAATGATTTTTAGCATTTTTCAAGTTTCTAGAGACTGCGAAAGATGGTTGACTGTTTCTGTCCGTAATTGTACCCTGTGTGGTATACTGCTAGAAAGTTTATTTTCTTGAAACAGTGTAAGTTTTACGGCTGCGCATGTGAGAGACCACAGTACAGCCATGATTTGTTTTGTGCAGAAATGTAACTGGCTTTGCTGTAACGTTGGTGGCAGGGATCAAGTTTATGGGGGGGACGGGGGGGACATGTCCCCCTCAACTTTTGAATAGGGGAGGACATAATTTCCTTTGTCCCCCCCAATATTTTGTGATAAAAAATAATGCAGTTGTGCAAATGTCATGGTTATTTTACTTTTATAAACGTTTCCCCAGCATAAAGCCAGGGAATAAATAAGAAAAATGAACATTACCACTGGACTATCTGTTGTGGACACAGTATAAAGATTTACTATGTAAACTAAACTGAATTTTCATGATTGTTGTGTTGGTTAATTTGAAATGCCAAATAGGTGTGCACATAAACTTCGCTCAATCACGAATACCTGCGCTGGTCTGTAACCTGCAATCAGAGTACGGCTGCCACCAGGCGCGTAGGCAGGGGGGATAACGGGACAATGTCCCCCCAATTCGAAAGTTTTCAGGTTAATAAAATATTTGAAGTATAATTCAAAGAAATACTTCAGTGCAAATCAACGAAACTGCCTTCAAGGAACGTATCCTACTTCAACTTCTAGTCGCATACAAACTTGTAGCTTATCTGACCTTTTGTAATCGATGAACCGCAAGTAAAACCAATTGGAGTAACGCTTTTTGCAGCTGTTTCTGGCGCACCAGCTTGCTGTATCCGGCCTAATAGTTACGTAAGCTTCATTTCAAGACCATCGCAAACTTCTCCTTGATAGCCGAGGTGTTAAAAATATAATCTATCCTCATTTTCAATGTCAGCGTAGCCTTAAATCAATTATCGTAGATTTTTGTTTTTGCGCAGTTCTAAAACTACATGCGTGAATATGATGGTGATATACATTTTATATGTCTTGAAGCTAAAAATTTGGCTAAGAAGTGATTCAGTTTCAAAGTCTTCTTCATTGCGCCATGGCCACTGTTTAGCAACAATAACATTCATTCTAGATATTTATTTGTGATGTCATGTATTATGACGGTTCAATCACAATTATGTGGAGCCTTAACCTTTTCATTAATGGTGTCCATTTGCCTTGCCGGCGAGTAAAACATCAATCTTGTCAAGATATTAGACTCTGACCCAGTGGCGTATCAACCATTTGGACATTCTGGATTTATCCAGGGGCGGCAGAATCAGAATGGGGCGGAAAAAGTCGGCCTGAAACAGTGGCGTAACTAGGGGTTTGAGCCAGGGGGAAAAACTTTGTTGAAGGGGGCCCATTGGCCACCGTTTGGGTATGCAATAATTTTCGCAAAAACTCAGATACGTTATTCCACAAAAACAGAAAATGTTTGTTGGGTGATGTAATGAGGTTCAATCGGGTAAATGATTTTAAGGTAGAATTTCGCGATTTCACGTAACATCTATCTAAAATTGATACCCATCAGTGACTTGTGACTGGCTAAACTAGGCTTATGATTTGTTGTAAGATCCACCGCACTCATGGCGTAGCGAGGTGAGATGGCGCCCGGGGCAAGAAGTAAGTTTGGCGTCCCCTGTTCGAACCTGATGTCTTTCGGAAGCAAATGTGGTGTATTGAAGAAAGTGCTTGTGACATTGTTGGGACTTTTCGGCGCGGCGCCCCTAGTCATTCGGCGCCGCCTTCAGTGATTCGGTGCCCCCACAGTGATTCGGTGTCCGGGGAATTGTGGCCCCCTTTCCCCCTCGTTACGCCCCTGACCACAACTGAATCTTAACTCCTGAATTAATTCTACTTTTCGTCTAAGCACCAAATGCTAGACTTAATGATTGGTCATGGGGATAGATTCCGGGAACTGCCTGAATAAGCAACAAACAAATGTAGTAAGTCCAAAACGGAATTTTTTGAGCAGTTGATTGATCTCTCCGCATCAGTGATAAAACCACATTCATTTAGCAACTACTAAGAAAATACCGCCAAANAATTTATCTAAANATGGAGCTGCACACCAAACAATTACAACGTGTGAATAGTACAGTAGCAGCCCAATTCTGGCCCCCTTCAAAATGCTTACCGGGGCCTCCCCAATAGAGATTTCTACAGAAAATATTTCTAAATCGTTGCTGAACTAGCGTTATTGTTCGTCAAGATTTAGTTGTCACTGTAATTAATCTATGGTAGGAATACTCAACTGGCGGACCGTGGTCATACAGCAAAACAAAAGAAATCACTGTATAGTGGCACAGTAGCACACATGAAAAATATTACATAACAATAACCATGAAAATATCATAAATAATGTCACATCAGTGACAGTAATCGCAAGTCACATTATAGTAGTAGCAAAACGGCTTGGAGCGAGTCTTTTGACATGCAAAGGCCTTTATAACATCTTCCAAATCTAGAGAGCGCACACATGAAACTTCGATTGACAACATGGCTGTGAGGATAGTCTGCTATCGATTATACGATACCTGTTGAAGGTTTTGATCAGCTTCAGTTTGCTGAAACTCCTGGCAACAGTATGGGGGGAGTTTAGCATAATCCGAAGTGCAAGAAATACGTTAGGATAAACTTCATCAAGACGTGTCTTGAGAACAGAGGTTAACAAAAGGAATTGAGTCTTTAATCATTGTCATTTAATTAGCGACGATTAAATAATTGTTTAGAGATGTTGTAATGAAATGCAAATGTTAACAAAAATTTCCAGTAAATCAGAATCAAACTTCTCGTACAGTTATTAAAACACTGATACCAAAGGAACAAACCTGAGGTCGATGAAAGCAATGCGCCACGATAACGTTTTCTCTCATTAGTGCTAAGATAATTTTGCTTGAAAAGCATGCACATTTTTACTGGTCGAAATACGCATGCATAAACCTTTCTGATGTCTAGACTTGTTAATCTACTGGTACATGGCAGGTGTTTAGATTAATAACATTTTTTATCTCATATAAGATATAAATGTTGACAAATATAGACCAAGGGTGCTTACGTTGACGCAACATCTCGGTTGGGTCAAGCTTAGCAGTGATTGCTAAATATACTCTTCTAACTACACTATTAATTCCATTTTGATGTCTGAACAGCAGGCTGCGCAAATGTGTAACTTTGGTTGTAAGCACCAAAGGTATCTTGCTTCTATGCAGTAAAAAATGCGAGACTGCCTGGGTTAGTCATAATAGATTTTTTTCACAACAATCACTACACAAAATCCATTGATAAGGCGTAAGTCTGACTTCTGGACGTATACAACTAGGCATATAGGCTAGCTTCACGTTCAACACTCCAAGCAATGAATGGTGATGCTTTACGCTCAAGCCTCAAATACGTTTATTACCCCACAAACGTACCAAAACTGATGAGGCGATGTTATTCTACGTAACAGTGGCAGGTACTGCTCTATCTATAAATTAGAGGACAAAACAGAATACAGATTGATAAAAACCACTGATTTCTAGTGTTTCACATTTCAATTTGGGGGTTGAATCTTTGTTTGGGAGGCTAAGCCCCAGGGATGTAGTGCTAAAAAAAGGGGTGTGGGAACGGCGTTCNCAAAGAGGTGTGGGAACACCAANCAAAATGGTCTGGGAACGCCGTTCCCACACCAAGTACATGGTAAGACTGCATCAAATGGTTCCAATGAAGTGAGCATTTGTCTATAAGAATTTCCACTGTGACATCAATGATGTCACCAACAGTAATTATACAACCATGCTACGGTGCTATACACGAGATAGCTTGTCATTTATTCATTTATTCTGGTCGAAGCGCTTCAAGTAACGTTCTTAGTGCAAAAAAGTGTGGGAACGCGTTCCCACCCCACTACACCCCTGCTAAGCCCACAAAAGCTCCTCCGTGGGGACGGAACTGAATTTTGAAGGCCCTGTGTCGCTAAGCGGTAAACTTGCGTATATTGGTCTGATACGGGTAATCGCATATTCCGGTTAAACACATACAAAAATTTTTGCAATTTGGTTGCGCAATTAACTGGATTTGTCTGCACTAACACCCGAAATGACCAGAAAACACACCGAGCAATTTTTGAAAAACTCTAAAATTAAAAACCAACTAAAATCAAAAGAATACTAACTACCGAAATACAAGCTGACAGGGGGCCCATTTTTTACATTTAGCCTGCCAGGGGGGCGGCGCGCCCCTGCCCCCCCGGCAGTTACGCCACTGGAAACAGTACATTGTAGAAACTATTCCGCACTTTCAAAAATATTTTGAGTACGAAGTTTTTCGTGGTTACTATAATTTTTGCTTCCTAAATTCATTTTCATCATAATTCTGTTGACGCGTCCACTTAAAACACAACTACTGCACTTTAGCCAAGTTTGCAAACCATACGCTTAATTCACGTTGCTTGTCTTGAAATAATAGTTTGATTGTTATGTATGGCTATCATTGTTACCTGTGATTAGATCTCAATCGCATACGTCACAAAGGAGCTCTATGATATACCGACATGACTTGATGCTCTGTGAAGTTGTTCGGTATTTGCGAGTGGCGTGCACTTACCGTAATAGATTTGAGCTTGGCTTGCAGTTTATCCAACGTTCAGTTAGGTTATTTCAACTATTTGTAAAGCATTTCAACCTGCAAATGAAGCGAGCGAAAAAAATGTATGTTCTTTCAGAAAAAAAGAGAAAAGCTAGGGGAGAGGAAGAATGAGGGCGCCATATTGAAGTTCGTAAACATCTCTTCGGACGCCATTTCATCAAACGGGTTGCACGAGGTTAGCAGTGCTAGCACCAGTAAATCAATACGGAAGTTGAGGAAGAAACAACGCCTGGCCAAATTAGTAATAATGAAGAAGCAGATGTTGAGAGCAATATAAGCAAAGCATATGCAGCCGAAGTTGGAAACGATGATACAGCAATTTTACCGAATGGTGTAGCTAGTTGGCCAGAACCAATAAACCATGATATAAGAGTTGAGTTAGTCAAAGCTGCACCAGAACGATATCTAAATAAAAAAGGCCCTTTCTTGTCGATGGTTCGATTTATAAAAGTAGGAGATAGTGAGAAAAAAAACTGAGTTGCCTGTCAGAGAAATGGTTTTGCAAGACGCTGAAAAACGGTGAGAATGTTCTTAGATCATGGTTGGTATAAAAAATCGATTCAGGATCATATTGCTTCTATTGAAAGTTATTTTGATCGGAAAATAATTGTTTATTTGTTTCCAGATCTTTCAACACTTTCTGGCATTTAAATCCTTGTTTGTTTCATCACGAAAATTTCCAAGTTTACTAAGATCGCTTAGATTTAGATAAATGGGCTCACACTGCGACTTCACATCCGTCAAAAAGTTGATAAAGGGATATAGGATATCATGGATAAAGAACGAGAGAAGTGGAGAGCCCTAATTCATATCATAGATGATGTCATCCTTTTTCTAAGCAAGCAAAATATTTCGTTTCGTGGCCATCGTGAAAATTTTGACTCAAAAAAGCAAGGTAATTTTCTTGAAAGCTAATTGCCAAATGTAATCCTGTCATGAGCAAACATCTTTCTGATATTCAAGTATCAGGAAGGCTCCAGATATGCTAGAAACCCAATGAAGGGCGCTAAAACTCGGATTATAGCCTAGTTTCCAAAAAAACTTGGGCCAAAATTGGTTCGTTGGGTTAGCGTCCAGGGCAAGGTAACTATAGCCAAAAAGGCGCGAAAACCTCCCCCCATTATGATGTCACCCACGAGTAACCCCAAACCCAAAACTAAAAGTGTTATTTTAATCTAAACTAGAAGACTTGCTGAATCAGTAGATGGTTTGAACAGCTCTCTAGCTCAATCGGCTGGCGAGTTATTGAATTGCAAAGTGGCATAGAATTTTGCAAAAAAAGTGACGCACGCGAGACTGAAAGGGTAGCTCGTCATATGTTTAATGTTGTGTTCGAGGTGGCTGGAAAACATGTAGCGAACACCTTTTCACTCCTATTTCACGAAATGCGATATTATACATTCGTTAAGCTTCTATTGCATGTCATGCTTGCAAAAAGTTAGTAAACCGGTTGAAATGTACTTTTTGCAATGACGTACTCCTCTTATCAGCATATGCATATAACGCATTTGGATTTTTGCACTGCGAGTAACGTACATAAAAATATTTTAGCAGTGATGCTGACCAGTGTAATTAAGCTGCACTGGAATCTAAGGATGGGGGGGGCGGCAGAATCGCCGAAATCCAGGGGCGGCAAGCTGTGCTGCTACGCCACCGCTCTGACCTACTGTTCATAAGCTCAGTGCTTCAACTTTCATCTGATGTTAATTGCACCCACCCTATCCTGCAGTAAATAATTTAACTGCAACGAGAAGTGTCAGCAGCAAAATATTAACGAAAGTAGCAAGATGCGTTTTATATTGTAAGTGCTAAAGGAATTGACACTGCCATTATCTTACCGATAGTGAGATAACTTGTACAGGGGTGGATATTAAACTTTAGCGGCAAGCTCTCAGAAAAGGGCCCCAAAACATCGCCATTGCGAAAGGTAGATGTGGGATTACGTAGATAAAAGAGTTAAATTTGTTTCACAATTAAATTTATGAACTAAAGTCAAGAGCATAATATACATACGAAAGGAACAAAAATATGTAACCTTTTGCAGCTGGTCATTTGAAAGCTGCCTCCTTTGGCACGTCTTCCCATAATTTTTGCTTTATTTTGAAAAACATATGACTTGCTTCAGAGCTTAAATGCGGCTTTAGTGTGATACATAACCTTTTTAACTAAACAGTGGTGCAAAGCTCTCAAGAGGGGGCACGGTATCTCTGGAAAAGAAGGGGCCGAGGCGACTGCCTCGTTATCCTTCCTAATATCCATCCCTGAGCTTCGAACCTGTTTTGTTGGCAAAGCATATGTGACAAAATGAAACTAAATTTGAATTTTTTCCCTTTAAATTGTTTGAGACTGCTAAATTTAACTGACTTCATTGAAATATAAAATGGCATTAAACTGTGAACACAATTGTATCCACAATATTACAAAACTTGTAGACCATGGCTGCATGTAAAGATAGCTTAGCACTGCACGTACTTAAATTTGTACACATCACCGGCTTCCAGAAAATGCAATAACATGTCTGCGGAATTGGATGCCTTAAACGAAGTAAGTTTAAAGTAGCTACAAAGGTTTAACGGNATAAGTTGAACATAGCCAAACGATATTACGGATTATCAAAAATCCAAACATTTTTCAAAGGCGGTGAAAGACTAGCGTTTACGTTTATCAACTGCATATGTGAAATAATCGCTCAAAAATTAAATGAAAACGGGATCCACTTCTTGTATACGCGAAAGTTTTGTAGAAGGCCTACTTCGTCGGAAGTCATTGCCTCAGAGCAAAGTATCTGCTCGGCTTCGATTCAACGTGCTGTGTTGGTGTACATCAGAAGCGTGCAGATACAGTATAAGAAGCGCAATCGTAATGTCGGCCGCGATGACCTCTTGCTCACCTGCAATATTGGCTGCAAAAAGCATATTGCAGATCGTGCGCTTATAGCAGTGTATTTTATTTCGGAACTGACCAAATTTCAATTGATTATCACAATTTTTAGCATAATTATGTCCATGTAAGCCCAACAGTCAGAATTAATGTGTTTTCCTAGTAAATGCAGATATCTAGATATAGCACCCACCACGACCATGGGCGTAGCCAGGGGAGGCACTTGGGCCATGGTAACCAAAATATGTAAATTCCACAACGTGTGCCCATTTTGCCAATTTTACAAAAAGGTCGCACTACAGTTGAATGAACATGATGGCGTCATCGAAACGCAAACAATAAGGATTTGTCCCCCCCAAAGTTTTTTAGCAAACTCGGTCCCTGGTTAGTGGTCACGTATTCAGAAACAGACAGCGTAATGATGCTAGTGTGCGAGAAAATTACATTTTCAGGCAAATCTCTGCGAAGCTTTTGCCCAATACAAAAAGCAGCACTGTCGTGCTGCTTAGTTTTAGGATGGGCAGTTTTGCAAGAGTGTCTTCAACCATTAGTAAATAGGATATCAATCAGAACGCTGTAGAAATATCTACATAGCTATATATCGAGCTACAGCTCAAAACGTAAGGAGTTGACTAGGAATTAAAGATAAAATAGGCTATACATTTGTCCTCACTTCTTGTAATATCGCGAGTCTCGCGACAGTGGTGACTAACAAATCCAAAAAATATTTTTTCCGTTACTCTTACACTTTGCGTTTGTGCTGAAGGCATTGGTTCGCTTGTCATCTGATTTTGAGTTCAACCAAACACACAATGTAGCAATGTTTTCATACAAGTGCGAAACATTTGCTGTACAGGTACGTGACGCCTAATTTTGCTGGGCATTCTTCTTGTGTTAATGCAGGTGAAACTTGGTACGTTTTTGCCAATTCAACGTTGTGCATTTTGATTTCTGTTTAATCTCAAATATATTTTGGTGTCGTTATGCAAGTAGAACTCTTAGAATGAAATTTTGGCATTTATTTCATCTATTAAAATCTGACGTTAAACCTGAAAAATTTGATTGTGAAAAGACTGAGCCAAATGGAATCACTGACAGAAGTCACAAGACAACAGTCACCAGACGATTAGGTATGCAGAAATTACATTGTAGGCTAGATGGTATGTGGGTATGTATGCAGGGACCGACAAGAGGAGATTGAAAGGGTACATCCTCCACCCACCAGCAGTAAAAATAGATTGATGAAATCATTTTGTGAAGTAGACTACGTTAATTTTGAACCAAACTTTTTGCCAATGGTAAGAGGATATCAATTGAAATTTTGGTTGGAGTGGTGCTGTATGCATGATGCCCAGTAGCATTAAAAAGATTTGTAGCCTTTTCAAAAAACGGAAATGTGCAAGAAAAATTTGTACCGTCTTTGGAACGTTAAGCAACTTCAACAAGACATCAAATCGCGCTTAAGCCCATACTTCTTATAAAATGCATGAAAATTGATGTGTTCTACTATAAGAGTGACATGCACTCTTATGTACTATGATATGTACTATCAGATATGCACGTGCGACCAATGCTATTCAGTATTTTGTGCACTCCAACTGACAGCTCTGACAAAACCCAGTCGATATATTCTACTATATTGCTGTGCTTGTTTGTATCCAAATACGATATTTAATGCAAGCAGACTGAACTACAGTACCGTGCCCAGCAACAAATTTTAGTTTAATTTGTAAATCATCTGCAAGGATAAAGCAAAGCGTGATTAGTGTTGCTTTCAAAACACCTCTAAAAAGAAGATTGGGAATCTGTATTTATAAAACTTCACTTCTGCATCGACCCGATGACTATATTGATTTCACACCAAGCTGTCCCCCCCACATTTTACAACAAAATTGCGCCCATGATTACAAGTAGTGTGCACAGCATTAGCTACAAGTATAGCCTACATTTAACTACAAGCAGTCTACACAGTATACAGAGTTGCCCACATTTAACTACAAGTAGCCTACACAGTTCTGCTTCTGCTTGAACTGCACTGCTCAAGAAACAAAGGCGGGTCTAGGACAGTTCGGCGATGGTGGTGGCAAATGTTTTATATGAAAAAAAGCGTGTTTTTGAAATACACTTGAAATGTTTTTGAAATGTTAAATGGTTGGACTACAAAGGATGTTTGCTTGATAAGCGTTTTTGTTGTCATCCTGAGGGCAGGTGTTGTTTCTCTTCCGCCGGTAGTTTGGAAGAGTTTTGTGCGGCCGTGACCATGTGTGGAAGGAAATATGGTTTGTGGCGTTTCTTTTTGCTGGCATGAGGCGTTTGGGAGTTCACACAAAAGTTAAGCCGGGGCAGAAATTATTGCTTGAGCTTTCGCGTAGTTGTTCTGATTGCATTTCACAGCTGATTTATGAGTATATTCGTTATTTCTTTCTATCGGTTGCCGGTCGGTGTAAGAATATATTCGTACCTCCAATCCCTTGCTCACAGTTGCCTCCCGGAGTGTGAACTCCTGTTCTAACAGCGGGGTGCCAGACATTGCCTCTGGGCGAACGCAAACACGCGTTTGGCGGAGCGGGGTACCACAGTTTGCACAAAGGCAAACTCAACTCACATACTTACAATCAAATGCCAAGTAAACTTTTTCTATGGACGTCTGACAGTTTTTCTTGGCCACCTTGGCCATGAATACCAACAGTGGAAATATTCCTTGAGCAAGTGAGCAGGGTTGACACTGTGGTAAAGTTCAAAAATTTGGAAGCAACAACGTTGATCTGAAGTCCATCGCTTAACCGGCGTCGCCGAAACGGCATCGACGAAATGTCCCATTCCGCCAAAAGTAATGCTGATTGACCTCTCCTTTTTATTTACATCGCTCCCAACGTCAATTTACACCACTGCTCATATCTTCGCACACAATTATTCAGAACCACATGCAAATCGTTCCAGCTGTTCAAATGGTTCCGATACTTGTTTCTCAAATGAAGTAAAAAGGAAAATCCAGAGTCGCTCGAGTATGTTATTGCAAAGGGCACCAGAGCAGACAGGGCTTTTGTACACAATTTCTGGTAACTCTGCGTGGTTAAACACCAGAAACTATCGTTCTGTACTGAACCATTAAACAACAATCTCACCATAATTGCGCCATAAACATTAAACGTCACAAAGCGCTTACAATCATATAACTGGTCACCTTCATCGTGGTAACCGCAGCGTGACGCAGAAATAGCAATGCACGCATTTAACAACTTAAATTGTTAAATTAGTAACGTTAGCTTGATTAGGCTAGATCAGGGTTCTTCAACAGAGGCCCTCGGATCCCTTTGGGGGCTACGGAGCGGTTTTCCGTGGTCCACGAGCAGAAGCCTTTATTAAACAACTCTGCCGTGATATTGCAAAACCCTATTGATAAGCAGTGGGCCACAAGTGTTGATAGTCTTTGGAAGGGGTCCTCAAACCATGAAAGGTTGAGAATCACTTGGCTAGGTAATGTTTTTTTCGGTAATAGCACTTGCAAGTTTTCATAAATCTCGGTTCTTTTTAACAAAAGTACAAGAACATAAACTCTCACTCTCGAAAATCGCATTTCGAACCCCTGAAAATCCTGTTTCGAATCCCTAGGGGTTTGGAAGCCCCGGTTGGAAACCACTGATTTTGTTCCCAAACTTTGGTCTAAAATTCTTGAAAATTTGAAATCTTTCTCATCATATGCATTTGGCTAACTATACAAAACGTCCAGTTATCTTACGAATATGCTTTTGACTTTTGTTTCATACGCTGGTTCCATTTTCATTGTACAATAAACTATTGTTTTTGAAGTACTCAGTGCCCTTCACCATTCCTAGTGCTCACCCCACCCTCCTCATACACAGGCATGCTTTTCAACTTCCGTGCTTTTTTCTCGTTATTTTTGTGCTCTCCTACTAATTCCTGTCTGATTTTTGATTTCATGTTTTTTAGATTTTTTATTTGAAACATCACTCATTTAACACTGATTTATGCCAAATCTTTGGGAGGCTCAGTAGTTGAACCAAAAGTTTTTCGTCTACCCGTCGTGTCTCAAATATGCATTTCAGAATTCCTGAAATCTCTTATGCTTATCAACATGCAATTAATTTTTCTGCCCGTGTCTTTTGTTTCTGTTATTTCGTGATTTTATGTCACAAAAATGCATGAAGAAACCTACCTACTTGAATTGATGATATAAAGAAGACTACTCCAGATAATTACCATATATGATACACATTTCACTGATGCCACCAACAAAAATATACGTTGTCAACTGCTCTGCGTTATCATTTTGCCCAATTCCGAACCGGATCTCAATAACTTTTTCAAAGTCAGGAGTTGCTTGAACTTGTACGTATCCCGTACCATCTGTGTGAACCTTTAACGCCGAGAAGTAAGGCAGTAAGCTCAGAGAAATCAAGTTCCATCTCCTCAGTATGTAGCCTTATTAGATAAGCGTTGTTGAAAACGTTCAAAAGACTAAAACCAGAGTCAACGTAAATTGAACGGCAAGCCTTGCTTGTTACGACTGATAATAATAAATCATTAATAAACGCACACAACACGAAAAGATAAGTCGAAAAATCAATGACCTCAACACGCCCCAACAGAATATCGTACACTGGTTTTCACAAATATAAATAGGCTGATCCACATCGACGAAATCAGGATGGCAACTCTTCACCTTCAGCAGCAGCAAACACTCAGGTAAGAGTCATCAGCATCACAAACCAGCACTAGCCGCAGCAAATAAATAAGCACGTAATACGTGGAACAATGCATCTGCGCACTAGACGATTTTCACTTTTATGGTGTTAAGACTGACCTTGTTGCAGAAGGAAGCACTCGGCCAAGTCAAAATTTGTGGGCTTAGCTTTACGCATACTGGGTTCGGCAGTTCTTGAGGAGCACGGGTTAACAACTGATCTCAAAATCAGCTAACGCATGCAAAGAACATATTTATGAAAGAACTTCAAAACTAGCTCGTTTCATACCCATAAAAATTTAGGTACCCGAAGCAGATGAATGGTTGAGAAACTGTCAGTTGCACAAAATTTGTCTGTTATAATCTGCAGAACTGATAACATGCAGTAGCGTAGCCAGCCCAAAAATTTTGAGGGGCCCAGAATGTTTGATTTTAGGCGAATAACACTATTTTGTTTGGGATACCGCTTCTCAAAGCACAAAATTACTATTGATGCTTAAAATTTGGGGGGGGAATGGCCCCCTGGCTACGCCAATAAAGACATGTATAACGACACGTCATCAGCAAACCTACGGACATTCGAAAATTTTTCTTTTACTTGGTTTCAGCTGACAGCTGCACTAATGCGCATAACCAATGGTTATTTTGCTGAGACTATCTTTCACAGTTTGCGAAGTAGTTGGACAAAAATCGTCGTAATCCGGATATTGTTCAGCCTGGCCTGTGAAAGCACTTCGTACACTGTGTTTATCTTCCAAAACTTGCACAATCGAACAAAAAGGTACTTTTCGTGTGGATTTTATGAACGAATATTGTCCATTCATACCTTGCTAGTTGGGGAACAAAGTAGCATCCCTCCACTGACTCGGGAGATAGATGCATGGGTGTCGGAAGTTTTTTTCCAAGGTGGGCCAACAGGGGAATTGTCCAGAAGGGGCCAAAGGCTTTTTTCCAGTGGAGGACAACAGTGGTGAAATTTAATTTTGCCAACTCGGAAGAGAAAAACATTTTTCTTCTTAACCATTAATTGGAAAATTCAAATTTCAAAATCCAGGCCCTCCTCACCCCCTTCCGATACCCGTGGATAAACGTACGCCACCGCCCTCATATATTGACTTGGCCATTTAATTATAATCGGAAAGTGTGTATGAGGTTTAATTGTAAATGTTCTCGCTGCAACATTCAGCTTGCTGGATTTGCTGTTAACAAGTTTTTTTGTGGACTTCAACAAGTTGTTGACCAAAGCATGCGCAGCATCCACATCTTTTCACATAGTGCTGCGTGTTCGTCAACGCAATAAACTTCAGTTTCCACACGCCACCACCGCTCTTCAAAATCCCTGTCTGCACACCGATTCCAAAAATAAATATTTTAATTTGGCAACCATGTCAGCAGCGTTGCAACAGAAACAGAGGATAACGAAAGGCGTCTCGACAAAAGAAGGCCAATTTGCGCACTGGGTGGCGCAAATCACGTCACAGTGATAAATAATGTTTTCGCAGCAGCGTCACCGCCGACCAGCACCGGGAGATGGTTCCTTTGCTTCCGTTAAACGCTCGGAACGGTGTGGAGCTTCTCCAGTTTGTCGCATCTTCTTGTCAAAGATCGATCATCTCCGAAACGAGCCTCGATACGACCAGTTTCCTCGATAATCTGCATGAATCGCTCCGCATTGTAATGCGCATGAGTTTGCATCACAACAGGAGTTGTGCTTTAACTGCTGACGGAAACGCAAACAGCTGTCGCTCAACAANATAAGAGCATATGCCAGGCCGTAGAGTTACCGGATACAATCTATCAGCGCGTCACATTTCATGTCGCTGGGAAGAACACGAAATCGATGAGCGTTAAAAAATCAATGGCAAAGTAAGTTGATTTCTTTTTGCCTGCATCGTTTTTTTACGACACTGTAAGGAGCATTGGCATCCATCGTAAACAAGCGGATGTATTGCAAATTACGTGCAATATACTTAGCAACACAAGCTTCACGAGTAAGTCTCATATTGCTGTTATCAACCTCGGTGCCTCGAGCAGAGGCTGTCAAACCTTTAACAGAGACTATTTCTTATGTTAACGCACAGCACTGTGCAGTGAAGGCTGAAACCACTGCGAGAGAGCGAACTCCGCAGCGCTGCACCGACGCCGTTAATATATTGAAGTCTGAATGAATTGAATGACGCACTGCAACCGTTTTTTCTTCTTACAACCAAACCTCAGCGACGGGCCTTTGTTTTTTACATAAAACCTTTGTTTTTTACAAAAAAACATCGAACCTTTTGTTTTACACAAAGAACTTCGGTAACTTACAGCCTTCGAAAAAAATCAGTACTTACACGAATTACTAAGTTTGCATTCACTGAAAACAAGCTTCCTCGCCGGGACCAGGAAAAAATTACTTCTTTTGAAAAGTTCAAACAAAGAAAAAAATTAAGCAGATCTTAAAATTAAAAAACTTTGAAAAATATCGAAATGCACGAAACACACACCTCCTCGTGGAGGGCGCCGACGGATGTTCCCAGACCCTCTTCTAGGTTCCCACTCGTTGTTAAACCCGGGTCGAAACGGAGGCATTCGTGGACCACCGCGGCCCATATACGGATGGTGATTTGGGTGGCCTCTGGGTGGTGGTGCACCCATAGGTCTTGGGGGACCGTTCCAGTCCATCGTGTACTGGTCACCCCCAAGCATATGCGGCGGTGGCATCATGGGGTGCTGATGACCAACGACTACGCCCCCTTGAGGAAAATATCCGTTTCCAGGGGGCATCATTCCTGGTGGAGGATAGGTGGCGTTCGGATCCACGTTGACATGGTCCGAGCGGCCTTGACCAGGCTCCGTAGGGACTTCAGATTGGTTTGTTGTTGCTGTTTCAGCCTTCGTTGTGGCTGCAATAACAAAAACGTAGCATTCACACACAAAAACACCGTAAAACGTATGCGCAAGCCTTATTTATGCAGTCACGCGTATTTCCATCGTATTAGCTACTACAACATTGTACGAAGCGCGAAGTACAACACCGGTAACCAAACCACGCATGTCAGCATACCAGCTGCTGATTGCAAAATCTCCCGCAGTTTATCGGTGATGACTTCTTTTCCGTTTTCCTGGGGCGTCGATGATATCAGACCATTAATGGTTGGCTTTGCATTCGATGAATCCGACTCCGGAGACTCGGTAGGTGAAGGAACAGGAGCAGGTTCGTTCGGCTGTAAGAGGGTCACAGCTTGCAGTGAGTGCATGCACGCTTTTTAATCTAAGCGCCATTAAACATTCCTTCCTCAAATTTCACGCGAGATATAAAAAACAGAACGAAAGTTTGTCACGTATATGAAGTCCCTCGAACGTACAGTAAGTTTATCGTGGACACAGGACTTTTGTTCTACAATCTTTTTTTGCTCATACCGGACACCCAAGGTCTTACACCAGATGCACAGCGACATTTAAACCAATGATATTATTAGTTCTCCACTGTCCTAACTGGAGATACTGAGAAAAAACTGTAAACGCGTGACAGAACTCGTTGGCTGAACTTTATGAACCCACACACAGGACTCATTTAAACCAGTCCAAACGCACAGATACCTGTTCAATACAACGGCTGCTCATAAACTATCTTTGCGAACGACCAACGGCTCGTTTCAACTAGTTTAAGTAATTTTTGTTCTTAGGCCAATAAGCGACCTTGCAATATAGGTTTTCGCCATCTCACATGTAATGGTTCTAAGCGCACATTGTTAACTTTTAATTAACGTTGTTTTTCAGAAAACGTTTGGGGCAGTTACAGAAAATTTCTACCTGTTGGGGAAGTTTCTACGCGCCAGCTACACGTTTTCTTTGCTCTCGAATGGGGCGAGGGGTCCCAAAAGACCCGAGGCTGCTGTCATAAAATCAATGGAAAAACAAACAAGCGAAACGACCACTTTAAACTTGGCAAAAAGTGTAGATCGTGACAGTTGTAGATCGTGTTTCACATGACAAAAACCGTCGTGATCGATGTTTGCTTGGCAGCCTGGCTTTATACGTCTGCTTCCGCAAAACAGCAGATGCCCAACCATTACCGTAACAAAATGATTGGAGTCATAAACCGCACGATAACCTGACGCGCATCTGCGATGCACGCTTTTTTGCTTTTGTTCGCGGTGCAGACACTTCACCACATGAAGCTATAAATGAATCACCTGTGTTTTCACCGTTAAGTGGTGAACAATGCTTCTGCACCATATCCACAAACCAATTTAGAGCAACAGCTTGTCGTTCGGCAAGATTTTGGGAAATCAGATAGCGGAGAAATGTCAGCTTGTGTTCACTTTGACAGCTATCTACGTTTTCGCATATGCTATTGCGTTGTTTGTAAATTTTCAAAATTTAGTCTGCAACAACATCTTAGCTATCTTTTTGGGATGATTAAGTACGCAACTACGGATTGTAGGTGATGTCGTCATTGATGCACTTTGATTTCGATTTATCCAAACCAGTACAAAACTGTTTGTTTTGTTAAGAAAACAAATCTCGTTCGTCAGTTTCGGTGGGATATCACTTGAGTCAACAGCCGTACTCAGACACACGCGGTCGAGGTAATTAAAGAGAGTTTTGTGGTATTCGATTTAGTAAACCGTCACCATGCACAAGTTAAAGTCGAGTGGTGAAACTTGAAACAAAAAGATGATGCGCACATCTACTGCTTATCATGCAAGTGTATCAGTTTCACCACAAGAACTCTGTTTGAAGTTCAATCCCTAGTTACCTCTGTACAGTTGTCCGCTGAGTCAACTTTTGTAAAAGAAAAGTTTATTTTTCTCTCTTCTTTCTATGAAAGCTTAACGCACACTTTTCCGAGAGAGAGAAAAAATTGGAGGTGAATAAATNGCAGGNGTGGTTTATGAAGGTGCGAAAAACCAAAGTGAGTCGAACTTTCGTCTCAACTTTCTAGTCTTTGCCTTGGAACTGTTAGGACAGACTGAGAAAACCTTGTTTTTCATCCATACGTGTTGCCATATCACGCACACAACGCGAATCATTGCAAGTGATGAAAAAAATGCGGCGCTGTGAACGAACTGAACGTGACCGAGCACGTTCACGACTCATCTCAAAAATACTGTGTGATACAATTTTTTCGATCGACGTGCTCGTGCCAGAAGCAACTGCAACAAAGTGAAATATTGGAAACAAAACAAATCTGAGCAATGCTGGGCAAAGATACGACACCAACGCATGAACCGTAACCAAGGTCCTATCGCGCCCGGTGAAAAGGTATGAAAGTGACCACAGGATAAGGCACTGGTTGACCCGGAAGTGACAAGTCTTTGGCGACAAGGGATCATGATGCGAACAGGAAACAACTTTTTGCTTTATCAAAGGAAGAATTAGTGGCTGCAACGGAAGTCCACGTGAAACAGTTTTTCTGTGTCTTACATCGTCCAAGGGAATAATCTTCGGCGGCACCATGTCGTACGGTTCAGGGTCGGGCTCAGCAGGAGAATCTGGCACCATGTCCAAAGAGAGGAAAATCTCCTGCAGAACGGTTTTCTCGCGCTCAGCTTGAATGTCTTTCTCGATACTGCAACAGAAGTAGAGTTAAATAATGACTTCGTACNAAAGAACATTTACCCACAACACATACAATGTACCATGGACGTTTCAGAGCAAATATAAAGCAAATTTCAGAGTTATCTTTTCGCCTAAAATAGAAAAATATTCCTTTAGCACTACCAATGTATCCTGACTTGTGATGCAGTCTCGAGACTTGGTCTCGGTCTCGAGACTCGTTTCGAGTCCCGTTTTTGCGAGTCTCGGTCTCGAAGGTTTCAGGTCTCGTATCGGTCTCTGACGCTAATGGTCTCGAGACTTTGTTGAATGTTGCAAAAAAATGGTTTAGTAAAATTTTTATGATTCAAAGATTTTGTTTGTTGTATTTGCAGGTAAGAAACAACAAAAACAGGTCGGAAAAATGCCAGATATTTGAAAAAAATTTCAAGTGAAGTGTTAGAAGTGATGACGACATTTTTTTTTATTCGGCAAAATGCACAAATGCTGAAGTCTCGAGTCTCGGTCTCGAATTTCAAGTCTCGAGTCTCGGGATTTTTGATAAAGTCTCAGTCTCGAAGGTTACGGTCTCCACTACACCACTGATCCTGACCATCAGATTCTGAAGATGATTGAGAAATTAAGCCCTTGTATTCAGAATTCTTCTTTCGTAAAACTACATGAACTAACACTTTGTCCTTGGCATTGGAAAGAGCCTTTGCCAAAAAGATCACAACTGCCATGTGATAAAAGACACTGCAAATGGCGAGCAGTGATCAACTTGCCCTGATTTTATCAATGCTACGCTCGCTTCTACAGCAGAACTTGTTTCGCTTGCATGCGATGTACCATGCTGTCGCTGCTACAGTTAGACTCGCTTTTCTTGAAGCTTCCCAAACCACCAAAATGCGAACCGTTTCATATCGAATAGGTCAAATGCTTAAAAGAATTTCCACGCAACAGTCAATGTTTAGAGAAGACTTCTTTTGTATTCATTTGCTCACTGTTTTTTAGTCCCAGCAAATATACCGTTTTAATGTAAACACTCCAGCACTTCTTCGGCAGTTGAGCAATAAAGATTTTTGTGAGCATATCCGTTAACAACAGAAGCTTCACAAAACAAATGACGTTCCGAAAAAAAATCTGAGCAAGTCGAGCATGACAAGTGCCAAGACAGCCCCGTTGAGAATATTAATACAGCAAATCTTATATGACACACAAAAATAAATACTTCAGTTTGCGCCCTGCAAGTGGCTTACTACCAACCCACCTTCGTTAATTTTTTTCCATTGCGGACAAGAATTAAAAAAAACTGGAATAAGACTTTCTTCTACAACCTTCAAAATCACGACTCTCGGTGGACCCTACTTTGTAGCAAAGTAGCAAGGAAACAACGACCTATTTTTAAATATGAAATCACACTTACCTATTGCATCCAACTTCAACAAGCGGTGGAGGCAGATCAATCAGAGGCGGTTTTCTCCAACTACCTTCTCCTTTGTGGTGGAACCCCCCTAACTTCTCACGTTCCAGCAATTTGTCTCGTTGCATTGCATCCTTAAAACTTTGGTGGGTGACGTTGACTGTAAAAAAGTCGCCATTAAAGCGTCGTGTAAACGATAGGCGCAAGCACACCTTTAAATCAATTTCTTACAATGTAATGCAAACAAATGCAAGAAAACACTCACAGCAAGGTCAAGGTTTTTCGTAAACTACATGATTTTATTTGATGGGCCGCACTTGTATACAATTTGATTTGCTTCCACTGGCTCAATAAGCATCTTTTAACCTTAGCCATACATCATTTGGTACGGCGGAGACAACAGGCTGGCTACACAAAATCAAGAAGGGAAAGTTTTTTTACCTTTCCAAATGAGTACGAGATGACGTTCGTATCTGACTACTAACTCGATGTGACTAACCCACCACAAACACCAAATTTAGGAAATTTACTGAAGAAACTTTAGTTTGGTTGTAATAGTTTGGACAACGTATAACAAGATTGCAATATCACGCCGGATACGGAGACCACTGTAGACGAAGGCATAGGTCGGACTACAAAATGACTGTCGTTTACGAAGCTGAAATACTCTGTGCACTCAGCGGTCTTACAGATAACATTTTAAATTGATCTCAAATGTATGCTCAATTTCGGCCCGCCGACAACCCAAAGTTCTAAGGTGCTTGGTTGGTCGGTTGGATACTCAGCGGCATATTTGAGACATAGACCGATTTGTGCAAATCAGGTCAGCTTTATCGTAAACACTGCCGAAGGTTATGCGCAGGGTATTTCCCTTGTTTAATTACCAAAGGCACAACACTCGTCTAGTAAGTTCGTTGTTGCTTTGACGTTAACGTTACCCAATGTTTAACCTGTAACTTTCACGTGTGGACGGCAATCCTGCACTGTCATCTTTGCACGCAGACTAAAATTTGCGCTCCTTGTGTGACGCCATAAAGACCGAAACGAAACTGTGCAGAGATTGACTTCAAAATTCACATGCCAAAGCGTCTCGTCATCGTAGCACTTAAGATTTCAATTCGCGCAAATGGCATTGAGGTGACGATCACTGCTATTTTATAAACCTATCGTGAAATCATTGGCGAACATCAATTTTGTCCATTTTCAGTTGTAGGCCCGTAACCAGGGTGGGGAGCAAGGGGGGGCAAAGCCCCCTAGAAAATTTTTCGCCCTCCATGGAAAAACGTATTGGACATCGTTTAAAACTAATGGACAGTTTTAAAAAATTGGGCCTCTAAGAAAACTCTTCGCCTCGCCTCCCCTAGGTTTCTCAAGCTGGTTACGTGCCTGATTTTTAGTGGTACTTAGCGTGTTTGGTTCTTACAGTGACTAACAGAAAACTCCTCACGATTTTATTGTGTTTGAGATTAAAAATACAGCATCTGATACATTTTGAAGAGTGTTATCTTGATGTTCTGTCCATAGGTGTAGCGTTCCGTGCTTCGAGAGGCGGTGTCCCAAACAAAATTCTGTTGCTTGTTGTAAGTCAAAATATTTGGCCCCTTGGGCTGGCTACACTACTGGTCTCTTCAAATAGCCGGAACGGATAGGGGGAAAATGACGCCATGCGTAAAGAAACTACGTTTTTGATGAATCAATCAAGTCTAAATACGGAGTCTGTTATGTTTGTCATCTTACATTAGCTGTTGGGCAAAATGTTAAATAATCGAGCGAAAATTCCATGTGAGCGAAGCGCTGCATTTTAGAAATTTAATTTATTTGTTTATTAGCAGACACGAAGTCCATAGTATGAACACACACACTCTGCTTAAATTAATTTCGAGAAAAAACTTATTCAGCGAATGTTGCCAGTCACCCCTACGCAATTAGGGTTGGCTGCTCCCATGCTTGTTGCTGCAATGGTTGGTGTAATCGAAAGGAATCGTCTTCACTCCATTTATTTTAAGTGTTCCTTTTTAAAGAATTTTGATTCGTGCGAAGTGTATGTAAATTTTTTATGTTCAGGTCAAACTTGACTACTTTTTCATTTAGCACCAGCAGTATGGCTTTTGTCATTTTTTGAAAAATGCTTAAAATACTCGGTTAATCCCACTTGCCTTTACCATTACACCACTCTAGGTGTAATAAAAATAGCATGGCAAGTTTCATACTAGGGCTACATGGTGTGAAAAATTGATAGTCGATGCCGGTATGTTAAGACAAACAGCACGAAGTCCTCAAATAATTTCTTTATCAATGGAATAATTGCTTTTCGTGATAGGCTTGATTTGAAACGAAAAGCATGTTTNTGAAATATCTTCAACGACAGTATGAATATTGAGGTTTAGGACAAAGCCTTTTGCAGCAAAGACACAGATCAATCGATTTCCCATTTCAATNTTTATTGTAACATACGCTGAAGATAACGAGCAAACAGTACTGAATAATAATTTCATCATGGTCATACCATGCCATACTGTGGTTACTAGAATGAGGGAGGAACACATCCCAGTCTCAACACAACCTGACTTGTAACCGGATTACAATTCTGCATTACTAAAACTGCTTATATTCTGTTTGAAAAGACTATGCACCGTAAACGGAACGAATACAGAAGGGACGTGAGAAAAGACCTAGAACAGAATATCCAACGTGCGCAAGCAAGCGACACCGAATTAATTCCTCCGCCATTAATGGCCTTCTTTCTGCCAGTCTCTCCCATGTGTCGTGGGCTGACGGCGCAAGTTACCATTCGAAATTAGTGTGTAGCTCACAACCTTATCCTCGCTCATATTCAGTGCATGCTTTGCTGGCTGCGCCGCACAGAACGGTTTGGGACAAGGGCACGTTAACGTTGGCGTATTGAAAACTTTTCATGCATTTGGACCAATTGAGCTGTAACGGTTTCAAACTGTACATATTCTAACCAACAAGGCTTCATCCATACAAGCGAAGTTCGTGGAACGGCGTGAACGTTCTTCGTGAGACAACCGCCTTTTTCTTTCCGCCCGGCGAATGATACGCTCCACTACCCGTGGCCGCTTGCGCGCGCAGCACTCCATTGTTGACCAGTCTGACGCAACGCTTTTGTCTAGCAGCGCGCAACACGTAACCAATGTTAACACCAGTGTCTGTGCTGCCTTCGGTGTAACCTTATCGTACTGTCTCTGAACTTGGTCCGAAGTTTTGTTTGCTGAAATTAAGCTACCGTAGTAAGCTTTCAAGGTTATAATCTCTTGGTAAATATCTTGGAGCGGCGTGTCCCTGCGAACTGCTTCTCACTTCCCTACGATGAACCGCTCAACCGTAATAGCCAAGAACCTTCTGTGCGTTTTCTTCATTAAATCACCATACTAACGTTCTCTGGCATGGATTTCCTTGAAGTAATATTCAGCAACCACTGTCGCCACCCACAATGTTTCATCCTGTTTATTCCAAGCCAAGTAAGCATGGTTATAACGAGGTTAAACTTTCCATAGCATTACGTCATCAGTGGTGCCGAATGGAAGTCTCTCCAGCACAAGTCACCGTCACCAGCTCAGTGTAACATCCTGTGTGCCTTAACCAGTCATTCTTTCATGGTAAACAAAGCTGCTTGTTTCTGAACCATTTCCCGCATTTAACCTAGCCCTCGTTTGACTTAAAATGGTGCGCGTTCATGCTGACAGACGAACGCGGATTTTGCCAAGAGCTCAAATCACCGTTGGCGATTTCTTAAGTCAAACTGCTGTCAAAATTGCACATCTGATGACCAAGTGATATTTACCACCCGCGTAACCCACTTTCGTGCATCTGCTAAACCGTACAATCTCGTTTGTTCTTTGTCAAAAAAACATTCACAAAGAACGCTATGCCAGGAGCAGAAGAGCAGGCAGTGAGGCGCCATTTTGTTTATTTTGAAGTTTCCTAGTTTTGTTTGTCAATTAATAGGAGAGTAAGCTAAACTTTGCCACATCAGCATTACCCCATTAACACCGAAATCACAGTAGGTAACTGCGTCATTTGCCCTGCGGTAATAGGTAGTGCAGTGATGCCTGAAATGGTTTGCTTCAAGCTAGGTCAACAGAGCGATCAACACAGGTTCTGGCAACCGTGTGATCACATAAGCTGTCTGCGTGTTGCAGCAAAAGGTGTCTCTTGATAGGTGATGCTGTCTACTGACGGCACCGTGTAATCCCCGTCAGCAAACGCAGTTACACTACTGCAGTATAACATGAACGAAGGCGACGGAGAATGGACGTTTACTATAGAAATCAAAGGGGTGAGGTTGCACTGTTTTGGCCGGTGACATCACTGTTGGATGATACAATACTCGACGACGAGCTTTTTTACAGACACGAACTTTCACAAGCTTCGTCAAAGAAACTGTAAGACGACTGAATATATCTTGATGAACTTGTTAAATTGTTGACCTAGAACAATACTTACAACATAGAAAAAACTGTGAGTTTTAGTGTAGAGTGAATTTGTTATGATATCGCTGAAAAAATAACTGAGATGGGGTGAAGCTGAGTTGTTTGAATGCGAATGTTTCTATCGGGCGACATATCAAAAACAAAAACACGATGCTGTTTACCGCTCAAGGCCTAGCAGCTAACAAGTCACCTTTATAACCAATTAAAACGCAGCCCTTGCCATACTAACAAGTTATCCACACTTCAGCTACCATCGCAGCCTCTGAAGGAGACGCTTTTGCCGAAGAAGTGAGCTAAGTAAGATTGCCATGTTTGCATCCTTTGTATGCACTCCGGAAACTTCCTACATAATGGAATTACATTGCATTACCAGACACAAATCGCTTGTTCCCAAATTGTTACGTCACAAAATAATTGTTGCATCACTGTTTTGGTCGAAGTTTTGAAAGCGCTTCGAGTAACATTTACTTGTTCCGCTACTGCAAAATTTGCGCCAAAGGTGTAGTAAGGAAGCGTTTGACAAGAATAATTATCAAAGTCGTCGTACGTAAGTTGACGAGCTGATCTAACAATGGACGATATTCGACTGCAACTGCATTGTGTCAGCCTTGACTTAGATAGACCTTAATTTCCAGAGGACATGTTCCCAAATCACTTGGGGCTTTTACCCAGGCCCGTAACCAGCTCGGCATACCAGGCGGGGCGAAGAGTTTTCTGAGAGGGGCCCAAATTTTTTTAACTATGTCTAACACATTTTTCCAGGTAGAGCGAAAAAATTTTAGGGGGCTCCGCCCCCCCTGGTTACGGGCCTGCTTTTACCCAACGTAGTTCTGCAGAGCGTCGTACTGATCGCTGGCGGCTCGTGGTGGAAATGCTCAGGGACCAACAAATTCCCATCTCTTGGTGAACATGTGGTATGTTGGCACTGGATGTCTAATCGTCAATGGCGTTTGTAATTACAGCATTGTTTACATAGCAAAATAAAATATTAAGAAATACATGTTAGATAACCAAAAATCATTTCGAACACAGTATCGGAAGCAGTTAAGGCTCTCGTTCACCAATTCAGTGAGAAAATGCAAAATTAGGGCGAAACTGCCGGAACTATATGGCCTTGCGTTTTTTAGGCAAGACTACAGCCCATCCAGACGAGCCGCCCGAGCATTGGTATTAGTGACGGTACACTGCGAATACAAGCATTTCAGCATTTCAAACAGTTTCCTGGGCATTACACTTTTCACACGCAATCATTCCGTAACTGCTGGTTTCCTCGAACATTACAATGTACAGCCGCGTTTTTCGTTTAATCGCATGAAAGGAAGTTCTATTGCATGGCAGGAAAGTTACGCCATGTGTTCCGGAATCACGTTTAGTCCCGCATTAATCCAGAGGAAAATCGGTGTAAAGCGATGTTGAAGAACGAAGCCTCAATTTAAGCCTGAACATCAATGCAGAAATAACACGTCAGTTAGCATACAATACAGTTTCAAACACAACGAATCAATCTACAAACATGAACTACTTACAAATTGAGATGCCGAACAGGCCAACGCCGGTTTGATAAGGGGACCCTAATCCTTTTAAAAATGTTTTTAGTACCCGAAAAAAATTTTCGTGTGTTGTAAAAACGACCTTCTTCAGCGTGATGTTGATGAAAAGTTTAATGTACATAACCTTTGCTGCATCATAGTTCAGCTCAAGGAATTCCTAGGTTTAGTTACGTTCTTGCAATACCACACCCTGCCGGTATTCATTTCATCGTTTGAAGGCCGGCTCTTATTAAAACATTGCAGATCCTCTGCCATGCGTTGCGCAATTGCAAAACTGCGTTTTAGTGTCGCAACGAGTATTTTGTGCGCTTGTACCTAACATGAATGACGGAGAATCAAAGCCGAACGCCTCGAAGCTAGACGAAAGCACAGAACGTGACAGCTTCATATTTCCTCTGTTTCTCAAGCGGTAGAGAACATTTCGCCAAAAATCGACAATTTTGTCACGTGTGTAACAGTCGTCCTTCTCGCTCCGGTATTCGGGCTTCCTGCAAGAGCAAACCCTAATAACAAATTGACCAAATCAAGCAAAACCTTACATGAATCTCCCACTATTCATCACAACGTGAGCCGCGAAACTGCATTCAATGACAGGCTGCTCTTTAATTTCACAGCTTTCGTTAAGTCTGTAAAGTGCAGCTATGGTTGAAATCCGTGAATTGTCAGTCGAAACAAAAGAATTAAACCATGTGCTTGAAATAAGAGCAGGTTTTTTTCAAGGCGTTTTAGGGACCTGATTCGGGTCCCTAGAATCAAGACAAAATTATAATCGGGTCCCTAAAGATCCAAACCGGGTTCCTAACATTTTTCTCAAAAAAAAAACTGAATAAGAGTAACATTTTCCCTCTCAATCGTGGCTTTGAAGAATGACCACGAACTCAACGAACGTTTGGGTGCCTTATCTCGTGCCCACTCATTTTCGAGTTTTTCCTTTTGTTTAGTGGTGCCCTTAGCTGTTTCCCATATGGAAGTTACACAGCCAAGTTTACGTTGCAACATTGCGAAGAACCGTTTCTTACAGACGTCCATCTTTTCCCGTGTTCCCGTAGCACTTCTACGGTTTTCTTCCGGAAGGGATGAAAGGACTACTCCAGTGGTTCCCAAAATGGACAATATCGTTCGCTTGGGGGCGATATCAAGATACGAAGGGAAGATATATTAAAAGGGGAAAAAATACAAAAAAGCTCTTAAACATAAAAAAGATTTTTGAACATTTTTTCTTCCCATTTAAGTGATTATAATACCACAATCGATAGGCTTACTTTCTCAACTTCAGTTTTCTTTCACCTAACTTGATGTCAGAGCGGTTTACTCCATTACTGTTAACTACACCCGTTCGGAGTTTATGAAACAGAGACATGCTTTCATTAGGTAACGTGAACATGAACAAACTGCACGGTAGCTGGCATGTGAACAAGGCATTGTATTTTGTCAAAACGTTATCAATTCACAGATGTGGTAAACAAAAATTGTGCTTNACAAAATTATCTCGCACCATTTCGAAGCTTCGTGAATGTCCCCAAGCACATATACGACTTTGAGNTTGGGACCATACTGTGCTTCATTTTTTTTTTAATAAGACTTGTTTTATTTTGCTTCATGTGGGATGGGCCTGACAATCACATGTCGGGATTGATAAGGGGGAGATGGACCGCAAAAAGTTTTTAGAAACATTCGATTGGATCATTGTTTGAACATCACGCCTTTCCTGCATCATTTTCATTTGATGCCAACACTAGTAGTAAAAGTTGAAGATATCACGGTCGTGGACTCCGCTTGGCATTAATCAGGCAGGGAAGGGATCAGAGCACAGTGAGGAATTGTCAGAGACGACTGAGCAAGACCATCAAGTTAAATTTCGTTTAGATAAAATTTTTCAATTTTTCCTCGGGCATTATCAACAAGCCCAACCTTTCCTGAAGAAAATTGTTGACGTCAATCTTATAAGTGTATTTCAGGTCCGAAGTCCAAATTAGGAAATGACTACCAACAACTCACTCAAGCGCAAAATCATTGGGAGAGTGGCAATAGTTTCAAGCTTTCGTTCCAAAATAGGGTCTGCTTGTAACTGTTAGCGTTTACACTGATATTAGAAACGATCGGGGCAGCTGACACAAAGCACGAGCTATAGAATAATCAAGCCCGTTCTTCACATCCTTACTTTCATTGCAGGATGCAGAAAGGTATTTTAAATTCTCCAAGCGAACCCATGAGCGTACATCTGCATAAACTTGCCAGTTCGATTACATAAAACTGTTCAGATAACACTGCAAGAAAATGTAACGCGTAGAACACCAAAACCCATGTCACGTTTTGTTACAGTCAGAGGGCCAACTGCCAGGTAGTGATCCTACTTATCTTTAGAAAGTCGTCTTTTGAGTTCATCTTTGTTTTTTTTTTTAACTGGGTTAGTCTGCTATTTAGGACGCCACCGCGCTGGATCAATCACGCTCTACGTGCAAGGGGCCTCACTCCTGGTAGCCGGTTATTCCCAGCTTGTTTTTTTGTGTAGTCACTCACAAAATCCTCCCCAAGTCCGCCATTTTTTGCTTGATGCAGTAATCTTTCCGGCGCCTTTGTTGCTTTTTGCAAATTACAATAGGGGAGGAGCAAACTTTAAAAAGCGACACGCGATTTTAACCTTCTTGCGTTGTCCCTAGTAAAAGCACGTACCAGGTTTAGACATCGACGGCAGAGACCATGATTTTCACGAGAATGTGTTTGTGAACTTGATGAAATGTTCCAAAATCTAAATCATTATTGAGCGACAGAAATGCATCCAAAAATTTAATTTTGCTTATAATTCAATAGGATAACTGTACTGCTTTCAATGTCGAGTCCTTCGAAGACATTGTCGTTTGAACAAGGACGTCTTGTTAAAGTTAAATCTTACATTTGGAACTTGGGTCTCAAGGACGCAATTCAAATTACAGTGAATGGAAAATGTTGCTTAAGCTTTAAAGCACACCGCAATAACGACAGAAATGAAACAACCCTTTTGTTTTATACATCGACTGATATAATCCTTAGATATGACTACCTTACAATCAACTGGCTAAAAAACACTGGAAGATATTAAAAAACGTAACAACCAGGTTAACTTCCTCAATCAACAATGCATAAAAAGTTCTTCCTGTTTTGAATTTTTTTTGTAAGTATGGAAAGACGGTTTGCAAATGCTTTGCTGTGAATTCAACAATCAAGTTTTAAGATGGTATTTTTGGCACATTTACGATGCTGTGGTACAATCGCAATCAATTTTTGTTGAGTTTTGATGAAATTGCATGCTTTGGTGCGTGCCAATTGCAGATGTAGACATACTTGTCCTTTTTTTGAAGTGTGGAGTGGAATTCGGGACAGAATTAGTAACGGTTTTTGTTATTAGACTTTATGCCAAGATTTATAGTGTAAAAAGTGCTTAACTTTTATGAACTGATTGACGCTGACAATAAAGAAAGGCCAACAAAATATGCCGTTTAACAGCACGAGGACCGAGATGCCAGGCCGCGACGGTACACTACCGATTGCGACACAAGCATGCAGGCGTCTCTGATCTGACCTTGACTTTCTACCCAAACCATCCCAAACCTGTGATGAAACTTATCAAGACCTTGAATTTAGTCTTTCGCACCAAACGGCGTTGGTTTCACTTGAAATCACTCAGCCAATTTTGTCATGAGATCAGACATCGCGTATTTTCTTTTGAGAATCAACCTGACGTTTTCACGAACAACGTCCCATAAGCGCTCCTATCAAAAGCAGTTACAGCAACTGTTGTTGCAATGAATTTAGACGCAGGCTGTTTGATTTCTTTCAGTCACAATATGCATTTACCAAGGTTTGTTAATAATATTGATGTTCACCATCCTCAGATAGTACATTATTCGTATTTTATCATCATTGTTACTGCTCGGTTTGGTCGTGATGTTCTCTTGGACACAAAACCATGTACGATTCAGAGCAGCAGAAAAAGCTGCTGCAAACGCTTCGGCAAAAAAAGAGATCATGGAATGACTGCCAACTTAAGTTTCGTTCGCATTCAAGAGTGAAACAAAAACAACCTATTATTTCTGCTCTAAAATTCGTAGATCTTAAACAAATTTGTCACTTGCTTATCAAAAAGTCGACCTTCGATCTTCATGGCATCATCGCAGTTCTCTGGCGAAAATCTTCCTCATCGTGGGAGACCAGAACTTGTCATTAACTTGGTAGCTTTGCTTTATTGCACAATATGTCTTCGCAGACGTACGAAAAACACAAGTGCAATTCGCAAAGCGATGATAGATTTTATCACTATAAGATGCAGTCACAGTGACAAAAAATGCTACGCAAGCAGCAGCGTAACATAGTACCAGGAGCAACCTTTTCACGTCCGTGAGCGTCTTCAGCGCTGGACGTCCGCGTAAACGACGCCGAAGCCATCCATGCTTCGCAGGATATTCCGAACCTGCAAGTACTTCAAAAGCGTGCAGTTAACACAGAACATTACACACGTAGCCGCTGCAGCGTTAGTATACATGCTGACGATATTTGTTGCTTTTTACTGGCTGCGTGGGTACTCAAGACTTCAAAATTGACCGACGCAGAACATATAATTGTTACGGCGATCAAGCCGCGTGATATCAGGTAAATGCCACTTACCAGTGCAAGTCAATGGACACCCGTGTAAATGAACCAACCCACAGTAACCCTTGACCTTGCTGTGACCAAACAAAGCGCATAACACCCATGTTTCACCTCTCTCTCCTTCTTCAACCTCGAAATAACGCACGGACTCAAGCTTCGACTCAACAGCCCAGGTGACTTTCTTTTGTGGCTTTCCGTACTTATCCAATTTAGGTTTTGATGTCTCTTTCGGCGAAGGAACTGGCGATGGACTATGTTCGTGAATGTTTATCTCGGTTCCAAAGTCACCAGCTGGAGAACAGAAACAATTTTTTTAAACTGGGCACACAACCTGACGCCGAACAAAAACGAACGAAACCAACAAACGAACGCTGAAGCCTTATTAATAAAACAAATTACGCGCGCGTGTACCTGTGGTCAATCTATTCTGAGCACAATTCCGTTGGCAAATGTCATTGCAAATCACCACAGATATCACAGAGGGTTTTGGATATACTTCAACATTCAAAATAGTCAAAACTGCTTGTTACAAGAGTTATCACGCGAAGAAGGCAACATACTTCACAGAAAAACATAAACAAAACCAACAAACCTTCTCCAGAAACATGCATATCATGAGTTGGGCTTGGCTTATGGACTGGGGACGTCGCTGTGGGTTTCGGTTTTAAAGGTTTTCTTTTAACAATTCGCTTTCCTGCTGCAGGGATGGAGTTCAACGCGTCCATGAAACCTCCGGACATTGCGACTGCAAAGAAGGCATTGCAGTGAATAAGGCCCCCGAGAGAATTTTTGCAAGGCGACACAATAGTCTTCTGGGGCCCCGGGCCCAAAGGCTGATGTAGAATTTTCTCAGTAAGTTAAGAGTTCAATTTCCACCAAACCTTACGTGAGTTTACAGAACACTTTATCTACTATCAGTTATTTTGTGATGTAGCAAAAATATCCAATTAATGCAGCGACAAAGGTCAGTTTTTATGATTACATTCACGCCAGGACAAACCATTCTAAAAACTTAAATTATTTCTTTTGAGTAATTTATTATTCATTAAGTCAGCAAAATCCAACTTAATCTTCAACTGAACTACTAAATTAAAATGTGCCTTGGACTACATCGAATTGTCATTAACACAGATCGCTTCCACCCAAATGTAATTTAAGTAGTATCCACTAAATTGCAAGGCAGTGTTTTGTTAGAAATGGATAATTTTACGACGGTACATCGTCGCCTTTGGTTTAAGTATCTCTCTCGTCTACCTTTCGCCAGAGTAGCATCTTTCCGACAGGTTATAAGAAGTGTATAACCATCCCAGCAGCGCATGTGTCTCTGCAAACTGAATGTAGATTTAACTACATGCTATGTGGAGTTTAGGATTGTGATTTGAGGCACTTTTGGGGTGAAACCTGAATACTATTAGAAGTTGAAGAACTGGCCATGCTCGACTTACATCGCTACAAAGCAGGCAACTACACACATAATCACGGCATTTGGGCTAACGTTTGCAAGCGCGGACGGAAGGGGGACGTTCGGGGGATGCATCATCCCTACCAGACATGTTTTTACGTGAGACTTGAGTTCATTAAAATTCATTGCTTAAGATGTTCATATATCGCATACACTTACTCGCCAAAGATGTTCAAAAATTACTTACGCTTACAAAATATTTCAGCCTATCATCTGATATACCCTGTGCACTGCCGAATCAGAAAGCTCACACGCTAAACGTTTGGGTCTTTTTTCGTGCCAAAGAGATACAATCAAAGTTTAATCCGGGTATGTTGTGCTTCTGCAGTAAATCGAGTTCGCTGGTCTGTCATCTTGCACGGTGAACTTCGTATCCACTGATCACCCACTTAGGCAACCGCTATGTTGTTTTCTTGAGCAATCGTCCTGATTTTTTTTACTGTAACTGGATTACTTATCCGTATGTTACAGCTTGTATTTACTGCAACTGCTTCAGCTTTGCTGATTCTTCGTTTTCCTTTACATAATTAGATGAACGTGCATTGTATTTGGTACTTGACGTGAAATAGTGGGGATGGTGTTTTCTCGCTTTCGTTTTTCAGCCAATCTCGTGCTTTCACTCATTTCGTTGTCTTCATTTAGTTCAAAACACACAGATCAACTCCCTCTTTATTATTACTTCAAAACAAAGCTTATTTTGTGGACATGTTTTCTCGTAAATCTACGTATGCGGAGGTGAGGGGGGTGACGCAAGATGGTCTTGTGAAGCATCCGATTCATCGCAAATTGATGTCGTGCCCCTCCAAACTATCCCGCTTCCGCTACTGGTCACTGGATTTCATTTATTTTCCGAAATAATTGCACCAAACAGCGGTCACCTTCCCAAGATTTTTACTTTCTGGCAGTGGTCCGACTACAATTAGATCAATCAGCGAAAGCATCACTGCAAACATCGCACTGCAACAGACAAGGGTCGAGTGATTGAGTCTATAGACATCCTTTGAATCTTAGACAATGACAATCACTAGCGTTTGTGACTGCCCAATCGCAGTAGGCTTAGACTAGAGTGTTATGAATTGTGTTGATGCAGTGTAAGCTATACATGCTATAACTTCACGTTGCGTACTCGTGAAGCACTGGTAAGGTTGGGACCATTCAAAATCGTTTAGTACGTTTAATGCGTTGATCTCCAAATATTTCTGTCCTAGGGCTATATCAGCTGTTGCACAACAGTTCGAGGGCCGGACATAAACTCCCGGTCAAAAAAAAAATTTAAATATGTATTTGTGCAGCTACATTTAGTAGGAAGACACCACGACCTTACTTTTCTTAGGTACAACTTTAGGTTCAGTTTTCGCTTTCTTATTTGAGGTGATGTCTTCGCTATCGAGACTCGATCGCTTCCCCGCAACATGGGTTTTCTCCAGCTTTGCTCTTTTTGTCGAGTCATCTTCCCTTTCTAATCCTGCAAGAAATACTTTATCAGGTGATTGACAAAGCACCGCAACAAAACTTTATTCATGAAGCCGTTTGCGCGGAATGCAATATGCAACATGTATACGTAGATATAACAAGAAATTCGCGCATCACTAAAATGCGAACTTTTTGTTGCACGTACCACCTCGACTCGACAAAGCAGAGGCCGGGGCCACTTTAATGAACGACAATACTGTACAACGTTCACTACCATCTCATAACATTGCGCGGCGTCGAAAAATTTATTGCTGACGCACAGGAGCTCGGGTTGAATGCGGAGGAATACGAACGGTATGAGTAAAGCTCGTCTTTCCACAAATAAGTTGAGAAACATTAGCCGCATCTTCAACGTGCATTTCGATGGGAAAGAAGATGGCAGCTGAAGCATTAAAATAGCCGCTATTTTATCTTTTTCAAACAACTTGCCCCACTTAAAAATAGCTATTCACAGTCAAGTGCTCACTGGTTAACTGCGTGAACTTACTTCCGTGCTTACACAAGTGGTTCGACAAGCTTCACAATGCTGTTTAAGTCCACAGCTAATTCCAAAAATCAGCAGATAATTTTTTCTAACACAAGGTCTCACCTGTAAGTCACGCTTTATGTGGGTCTCAAGTTTATGTTAATGGGGTGTTGGATTTTTGAACAAACAACCGTAGCATATGTCACCTGAACTTAACTGACAGGGCATATACATATGCTGACGTCAATTCTCTACCAGCACTAATTGTTTAACACTTTCCTTCACAGCACTACCAATACAAACCGTCTGGTACCTGGGCTCTTAAACTGGGAGGCACGGGGGGCGTGAAAGGTACGCAAGGGAGTATGGCAGCGACATATTGTTGAAAAGCAGGATATTGGCAAGAAAATTGTTCTTTGTTTGTTTGTTGTTGTTTTTTTTTTGAAGTAAAGCGAAGTGCGGGTATCAATGACTAACGTCGAAAGGGTGTGACAGAAAAAGTTTAAGAACCTCTGGTCATGCACCTTCCTAAATCTACCTTTATTGGTAATATGCAACTCATATAGACAAAATGATGTTTAAAACACATTTCTATTAGGTACAAGCGAAAATGATATCGCAAACAAATCAACAACCAGAAGATGACAGGTTCAAAGGAAGATGAAATCACCTGTTTTTCTAAATTTGGCAAAAGAAGGTGCTTTCGATACGGGGGGTGGTTTGGAGTGAATAGCGCCGGTCTCTTTACCAACATCTTTTCCTGCTTTCATCTTCTGCGCTTTGAGCTTTTCCTTTTTCCGTTTCATTGCTTCCGCTGCGAATGCAGAGTGGTGGTCACTAACACACAACTACTGCATAGACATCACATCGCTCGAAGCTGGAACGCAAGATTTCATGGCACCAGCAGACCACAAAAGCGCGTTAATATTACCAGGGTTCTCGTTTCGCCCCAAACATCCTGACGATTTGCCGCACCTGTGCTGGCCAGACAATCGACAAATCAGCTATTAAGTTTTGGGTATCTATCTTCAACTTAAACACATGGACATGATGAAGATACGCTCTTTCACCCGGATAACGCATTCAACGGAAACACAGCTAATCAAAGAAATGGAGTGCTTGATAGGTTTTCAACAAGCTAAGCTACAGCAAAAACAAGTGGAAAAGCAAAGACACAATATTAAATGCCTTGGTCAATTAGCATTTTAAATAGAGTTTAACAAGTGTCTGAGCCTTCTAAACCTAACTATGCTGTTCAGACATGCACATCAAACATTTTTCCTCAAACAAAAGTAACACTTCGATTCAACAAATTCAATTGAAGTTTTGACGCAGCTTTTTGTGGCATTGTAAAATACTTTTTCAGCTGTTTGAATACTTTAACCAGTTTTGCAGTAAACTTTTCTTCAGCTTCTGATTTACAGAAAAACTCATTACTGCTTGCAGCAATTTTTTGACGAATGGTAACCTTCGTAACCATCGTTTTTACGCATTGGTAACCATAATTCTTTATGCATTGTATGAAGATTGTACCAGCGCTCGCAGTCATTACGACGGAGTTGTTGGCTATTGCATTGCTCGTCTCGATTTCAGACGTCAGGTACTTTCAGTGTTGCAAAGTTTTCTATTTATCGAAACTTTTGCTCTGATCTAGTATTGAGCTTGTTTGGTCTCTCTGCTCTAGCTTTAGCCTTTCAGCGTTTCACCCGTAGACATTGCTTGCAGGTTTTGGGACTGAGTATGCGTAGTTGTACGTGAAATCGATTTCCTATGAAAAGTTTCCTCATTGATTCGAACTTTTCACTTGTGCGGAGACCAGTTACTCGAATGGTAACCTTTTATGAGAATTTAGTGAAACAGGTATGAAATACTATGTAAAAAAAAATTTCCACAGAAACACCTGTTTACAGTACAATAATGCAAGATTTTTGCGTTCAACAGTTTGAGCACTTGTCAACTATTTCCTGTGCATACGGATACATGACGTTATTCTGTTGTTGTTTTTTCGCAGAGACTTTCGGTCATTTGTCCCTTAATATTATTAAAATTCACTATAACAGTATTCACTGGTCTATATTTTCGGACAATATGACGAATTGACTTGTACAAGGCAAGGATTGTGTCTGCTAAGTGCGAAAGGAATCACAACAAAAATAAATTTTGAATGTTGACTACATTAACACTTCAAAACTGACGTAGCCTGAATCAGATGCAGTGTGCTATTTCTTTATCCACTAAAAAACTTAGTTAACTACTGAACACATCATACACACTCTAAACATTTAATAACTTACATGTAGTTGAAGCACTGCCTGACGTTTCTCTTATTATTGTCAACCAAGAATTCATCAAAGACGTTGCTGTACTTTTAATTTCTGGAAAATACAAGTGCAGTTAGATATTTTAATTGCTAGTTGCAGGTTAGTCCCCAAGGGCAAGGTTGGTTGGTCAGCCATAGAAAGAATTCAAATGCAATGCAGATTTTGAGGCTAAGAAATCAGTGAATTTTTAGATTAAAAGGACTACGACAGCATCGCATATTACAAAGGGTCCTATTTCAATGTGATTCACTCACAGTTTGGAATGCAATATTTTGAATTTTTTGTCAATTTCACACATGCCGTTGCTCTAGCAGGGGTTCTTAACCTTTTTTCTCCAATTCCCCACTTTAGTGGGCCAACTCTCCATTTCCCATTAAAACAGTCTGTAAATAGTTGTGATTTGTAAAGTAAGTCAACATTTGGATGTGATGTGTTAAATTTTGAAGCAGTGGTTCTACTGTCCGACCGGTCATTCCCCACTTGGCAACT
>JGI24159J19872_10000272_pt1 | contig 41289 bp, 32 predicted proteins | sample Ectturendosymbi4_FD_19872 | JGI IMG/M metagenome (IMG submission 19872) | reverse complement strand
GCGCAGTGAAATGTCGTTCTTGCGCACAAGCAACATTCCAAATTTGATATCGTATACAAATCGGACAGCCCTTTTGAAACGTTTCACTGATTGTGTGTCTACATGGTTTTGAATTGCATGCGCACTAAAGCAAACATTTGCAAAATACAAAATTTTCTTACAGGGACACTGCTGGTGACTGACATCACGAACTTGTGTAAACACATTGATAAATGAAACAAGCGTTAAATATGAGGCAATAACTCTCTATCAATTGAGATATTGCTGTTCATCTACAAGAGCCACACAAAATATGTCGGCGACCCGCAGTTCGCCCACCATTGGTTTGTATAAACCTATACGTGGCTTACCGCTATCAGCAGTCACAGTCTCACTGCATTATCTGCCAAGATATCTGCGTTCAGTAGTCACTTGCGGTAAAATGTATACTACCGTGACTGGAAGTCTTCAAAGATTTGTTATCATGTTATTGTTGCGCAACGAAGGCCAAGCGTAGAACAGTTCGCTCGCGAGTTTCGCAACCTGCCTCTACAGTCAAAGAAATGGATGTAGAGAACTGCAAGCTCGTAACTGCATGTTACCAAAACAGTGAACCTGACTCTTGTGCAGTGTGAGTGTCATATCGGTAAATAAACTGCCATTGAAAGAATTAACCCAACGAATCAGAATTAAACTGCTAATTTCACGTTTTCCAAAAATTTTTCCTCTTAGTCCCAATTTCCAGGGGGGGGGGCAAATTCCCGTTTCCCCCCCTCCTGCGGACGCCCATGGGTTCAGGTGAGAGCTGAAAGTGTCAAACGAGACTTGGTTCCGGTGAGAACAACATATTCTATTTCTTGGTTTCAAGTTTTCGGAGTGTAAACAGGAGTCGGAGTGTAAACTTTCAATGAGCCCAGAGCGCAGGAACAGGACCTGGAGTCACTTTTTTGGAACAGGAGCAAGAGTCAAAAAAAGTGACTCCGCTCACCTCTGGTTAAAGTGTCAGACTTGGTCATCCGCAGATTTGTTTGCAGTGCGTTCGCTAACTTGCTTTGTGTCGAAGATATATTATTGTTTTGTATTTTCTAAACCTGTCCGCGTTAAGTTATCACATGCTGAGTTCCATCTGTTCTGTTCAGAACAAACTTGTTTCCTCAGGAAAAGAACAAGCCTCATCAAAACACCAATTTGAATTGTGCGACCAAATAAATAAAATCATTTATGCTCAAGACAGAACACACCTGGGCAGATAGATTTCGTATTTGATCTTCCCATCCAGTTTTCAGGGCGCTGATCTCATCATTCTTTTGCGCCTCCAACTCCCTTAAAGCTGCTTGTTTGTCGTCACTGGATTGGGACACCAGCCTCGACTGAAGGTCGGAGAGTTTTGTGCTAAAATCAAACAAAACAAAACGCTTGGTGCGTGGAAACAACCAAACAGCATTACAAGAACATCATTTCATCGCCGTGTTGCTGCCATAAAGATGGGTATGAAACAGCAACGATCTAATGCAGGGTTTCTCAACCTGCGCGCCATGGCCCATACGGAAGAAATTTCGACCGGTCACAGCCTGGTATTGTTACAACTGAGTACGTTTTGCAAGATTAACCTTTAATCGGAAGGTAAGTAGCTCTTGAGCTAAAAGGCCATAATACGCTCTCTTTCGTCAAATGTGTTAGAAATCACTGCGACGTGGATATTTCCACATGGTCTGCCACGTTGTGCACAATATGCAGTTACTGAAGGCATTTTGAGGAAAACTGGCGGTTCTTGCTGCCAGGAAGACGAAATCTAGAAGCAGGCTGTATGTGGAAAATGACTTGATCTGTGCATTATCATGTGTTGAGCTTCGAATATCTATGCTTTGTAACAACGAACAGGCTCTGCTTCAGCATTGATGGTAGCGAACGTTGTGTTATTAAATGTTGTTTCAGTTGTTTTTATTTCTGTTCTGTGCATGTGCCACAGTTATCGCAGTGGAGAAGTGGTACAGTCGGTGGACCACGCACCTCCTGTTTGTTTATTAATTGGGCCACATGCTTGTAAAGGTTGAGAACCCCTGATCTAATGCTGCTGGTATTCCAGAGCTCTTGTTTCCAGATGAAAGAAAAAAATGAGCTGGCATCATCGTGGGTTTACATGGAGCCTGAAAGCCTTGCGTCTTTAAATGTCGTTGGATAGACATGTTTGGTTCCCGCTCCAAGGATTGATAAAAAGTTATATGAAAAGCTTATGGTAGAAACACTCCTCAACTTACATGAAAACGAAGTTCGACAAGCTGTTCGAAGTGTCTCAGCGTTAATTAACATTGTAAAATCCCTGTTACGTCGATATTGATCAACTATCAAAGTCGCATATNCACCAAAGAAGCAGGCCCGTAGCCACGGGGGAGCATTCGGGGGCAGTGCCCCCCAAACTGTGTTGCGCCCAGAATAATTTTTTTAACATGTAATAAAAACAAAAATCTTGCCCCCACCAAATAATGTATTTTTCCCGCCCAAACCTTAAAACCTGACTACGGGCCTGCAAGGAAGTTCGGTGGACCTAAAAAAAGTATCAATGCGCAGATTTTCATCGACAATTTTTTTCAGCTGTGTGCAAAAAAAACAATATACTTGCAGTTTAAACAAATACAAGAGACTTATTGTAAAAGGCCCTGTACACAAACACGATCGAAAAGATATAGATGAAGCACATTAGAAGCTGACGAATAACTTGCACGATCAGTGATTTAAGCCATGCAGAAGCAAACACATACAAACAAACAACTGATAAAAAATACAACAAAAGCGCAAGGTTTTTGACGACGCAAAAAACATTCTTTGCTGCGGCAAAATCCTTGAAACTGAGTCCTTCGTGATGGATCGTTTGAAATTTTAATAACTTTCCTGACATGCTCGACACAACGAACTTCCTATTCTTCAAAACACACGCTTAGATCTTAATAGTCTTTACGTTAGCACGCATCTCTCAAAATGACTTACTTCACGCCGCTCGAAGGCGGGAAGCCGTGCAATTTTGTTTGGTTCGGTTCACCATTTACACTTTGCAAACCTTTTCTTACCAATCAATTTCACTATCATTTATACTAGATGTAACGTCAACACTACAACTAAGCGCAAACACATCTGCTGTTTCACTTAAGTTAAATAAGCTTAAGTTCTCATTGAGCAAACTCAATTTGTGGATACTGTTTGCTTGCAAAAAATATTTTCAAATCAGCAAAGATACAGATCGAAAATTTATTGAGTTTGCTCAATGAGAACTTAAGCCTATTTAACTTAAGTGAGACAGCATGTTTTCTCACAGTGAGAAAGTAAAGCCACTAACGTTGATCTTATTTCAAATGTATTCATTATAAACACACTTCTTGTAAATATCGGAATGATTTTGGCTGTTGAGCATGTTAAAACTAGACTTGCATTCAGTTTTTCTTACAACAAAGTGATTGTTCGTTAAATGGTAGAAAACAGCCCCCTCGACTTTATTTCATTAACCAACTTATTTAATCCAGTGCTGTACTTGAGTCTGAAATCTTTTGTTTAGGAAGCCATGAAAAAATATCCCTTAATATGTGATAGGAGCTTCGCCTCGAAGGCGTGTGAAGACTAAGCAACTTAACACAAGTACGTAACAGTAACGTACTACCAGTTAAACTCTGAAAGCTGAAAGGATGATTGCGTGCGTATCAGTACTTTTCATTAAGTCTAATTGAAAATGCTCGGATTTTACATTATTCTGAAGCAGAACACCACAAATACAACAATTCCACGTTCAGTAAATTCTGTTGACTGTGATGTTTGTGTTTTCATACAAAACCAAAAACGTTGGGCTTCAAAAATTTTAGAAACAGGGCAAAATTGCACCGTGATCGAACGCCTCGCAACAATGGACGAGTTAGATTACAAAGCAATAACAAGATGGTGATTCTTTTCACGTCCGCCGCCAGAGCAACCGTTGATGTTGGAGGATCCGGTGATTGTCAGCAGAAGCCAGTTGCAGTGAGAAACTAAGGTATTCCAATCGCCTTATTCGGAATCGTTACTGTGAGATTTATATCGCAGATTCTTTGTATTGCGTATAGGCTCAAGCAAGGTATATATACGCAGTTGGAATGTCGCCAAGATGTCTACAGCAGGCCATATATTGACAATAAAGACGTAGGTTACAAATCCTTGTTTACGCGACGTGAAAGAGAACGGCGATTGTGGTTCCCGCAATCCATACATCCAACAAAACCGACGAGAAAAGAATATGATGCAAACGCATGTTATAGCCATGGCATGTTTGCAGGTTCCTTCTAAGCGGACAAAGCTCGTCAAAGGCTTGGTATGAAAAAATAACAGCTCGAAAAAGATTTAGAGTCCTCTGCCGGGTTGCGGGCACCCGAAATTGCGAGGCGTGAACGCGCAGAGATATGCGTTTGTGTGCGGGTTGAACTTGGTGCGGGTCGGACCGGGTGCGGGATAAGAAATTCTTGTGCAGGTTACTGAATGTTGACCCAGTGCATGTGAAAGTGGCATGAGCAAGAAATTCAATGCTACAGAGAGCTTGTAGTACAAGGGTGTAACGACATTCTGCAGTGGTGACGTGACCACAGATTGGAGCTCTCAGTGATCTTGCAAGGAATACGTTCTGCGTGATGGCAACTAGCGCTGCTAGTGAACGAGTGTTTATAGTATGGCTGGCCATGTCGTGAATAGCACAAGAGAAAATTTAAAGCGTCCGTCGGCGAACGACATGCTCTTTTTCAACAGTGCGTTTAAAGCTAAGGACGAAACGCTCAATGTTTCAAAAAAAATTTTTTTTCCAAACCGCGCAGGATTCTAAAAAAGATGAACTTAAAGGTTTTTTGAAATGTCTCCAAAATTTCGTCAGAGTAAAACGATTCGAAAAAAGTCCATTAACTGGATGTTTAGTTGCCATGTCTTTCGACGTCAAACCCACGCAATTTTGATATAATGTTGAACTAAGTATTTGGATGTTTCGCGTTTTTTTACCGCATTTTCTCTTCCCACACTTCATTTTGCTTCCGTCGCATCATGTCCAAATCTTCAGAGTGCCTTTTCTTCATTTCACTGACTTTCCTGTCGTGAGCGTCAGTTTCTTGCTTTAGCTCGAATCTGAATATAAAAAAAGTTATAAAACAGAGAGGATACCACAGGGCTTGAATTTACTCCTTGCAAGACTTTACTCCTTGCAAGACAACCGGCCGAGCGGTAGAGTTGGTTGAGCACGCGCCACCGTGTATTTATACACGTATCTCGTTTGTGATAAGGCATAATCACTACTTTTTTAATGTGAATAAAAGTAAATCCAAGGCAATCACAATGTACCGCTCCTTTTACACTTTTCGTGAAGCTTCTCCAAACTCAAATGTCGAAGAAAAAACACTTTTTAAGGCGTAATTTCTTGCCTGAGGTTTATATTTTATCTAGTACAAAATTATGTAATTCCTGCTATATTTCGCAATGCTTAAGATCTGAAAGCAGTTGAATCACAAATTTTAAGAACTGGCTGAGCCTGTGACGGTCGAATAACTTTACTTACAGCAAAAATCTTAGAAAAAAAGCAACTACACTTTCTAGATTAATTTACAAAAAGCTCGATCTCAACTATTACGATAAAAAATACATTGAATACGCTAACCTGAAAATGACAATTGCACACTACCATTCACATGTAGTAGACTACGTAAGCAACCGAGACTACTAGTATGTGCTATTTCAAATCGGGCAAAGCGAAATAATATTCGAAATGAACGCAAGTCTGCAACATAAAGTTTTAAAGATGCGTTTAATGTTTTATTGATGCGATCGCTTACGCAAGTGACTTCATCACATATTACTTGCAGCATTATGTGCTAAAGCAACCAACCGACTTAACAATCGGTTCAGCGTGCACTTGTATAGAACAGATTCTGTACATAATATGAGACTATTATGCAACTTAATGGTAACCATATAAAAAAGTCACCAACTTTTACATAAAAGCCGACTTCGATTACAACTGTTTTTAAGTTTCGGTTAAACGAATGAACGCTAAGGCGCCGAACTTACTTGTTGAAAGTTGCTTTACCAAGAAGTGTTTTACTACCAGCATGTGACTATAGCACTGCCTCTATAGATAGTTAGTCGTGCAAACGTTTACCGCTGTGTGCGTCACCACAATCACGTTGCATGCTTTGGGACCCGGGTAATTCTCAAAAAGCGATCAAAAATCGTAGCGCAAGCGGATATTAAAGAAAAACGTGCGAAGGACTGAGTTTCAGTTCATTTTTCGTTAGAGTCAAGTTTCATGTTCCATGTTTTTGTTCTCATTTTTTTACAAACAAGTTGCATCAAAAATTTATTAGAAATATCTTTTCACTTTTTCCAAAAGAGAGACGTTTCGATTGTGTTTTTGAGAAGTGTGAATGAGGATAAGCGCCAACGAGATGATTGCAAGAAGCAGCATTACAGAGCAGATCAAGCAAAGACGGCTGCTTCCGCAAGAAGTAAGTATTGAAAGAAGTCGCGTCGAAAGACCTCGCGCGTCAAGAACCGCGCTTGCCTGTGTACGACAGACGCAATTTCCGAGCGAGCGCGAAATATCGCGCGCACCTGCCACGGCAAGTCGACGGCGTCGAGTGACTAAAACCTCGGTAAAACGAACTCACACCCGACGACAACAGGACTTGCGCGCATGAAAGTCAACAGGTGCAGGGTGCCCTCCCGACATTGTTGCGGCGCTCCCGCAAAGTCGCGCAATGACCCGGTAATTTACCTCAGAGCTTCAGCGCTGGTTTCGACCGTGCGCCGGCGAGCGTCTGCGTCGCGCGCTTCGATTTCGAGCTCGGAGATCCTGCTCTTGAGCTCGTCGATCCTGCTGCTGGCGTCGCCGAGGCCGCTCTCATGCTTGCCGATCGTGTCGGTCAGACCTGCGATCTGCGTTAGACTCGGGGTTTTAGGAAGAAAATGTTTGCAAGCTTGGCGACGGACCCGACTGGCCGTGACCCCATCGACTGTTGCCATCTGGGTCGAATGAACGCTGTGTCTGTGCATGCACGACAGCAAATGACATAAAACAATGATCAAATCCAAGGTGGCTGGACAGTATGAAAAATTGCAGAGAGTTTTGCGCAAGGCGTGAGAAAATCAGCATTCAGACGTCTCAGTAACTTTCAAAGCACCGCTCTATTTTCCCTGAAGGAAAAAAAACATCATGTTGGTCAGCGAACCGGAGGCTCATAGCAAATAATCACTTTTTAAATGTGTAAGAAGACCCAGCTACACAACCGCTGCAAGCTGAGACGAACGAACGAAAGTGAGAGGTTCACGGAAACGCGTCAAATGAGCTATTTTGAAAACTGCTTAGGAAAATACCGGTGGCAATGGGTGTGCGACGTAACAAAACTGGAACGAAATCTCGTCAATAAGGAATTGATGAATGGGTTATTTGTTTAGATATGTTCACCACCACAAAAAAGCACAACCACACACAGATTTGACTCTTAAATTTTGCTACGCACGGTTTTTCACTTCGACAGATTGCATCACATATCACAGAATTCAGTTTTTAGAAATGTATTGTTTTGATAACACCCACGGTCATGGTAATTCATTCATGAAAAGTTCGGAAGACCTCGCATTGCGGCAGCAATCTTTCTCGAGGCAAGACGAGGACTGACGTCAACGAGGCTAGAACAACAGTTGAAGCACTCATATCAAGATGGGTGAGAGCCATCAATGCTCTACTCCACGCGAGAAGGCCCTTAAAAATCGCGTATAGTACGCTTGGGTAGCCACGAGCACAAGAATCGCAGCAATGCATAAAGCAGGGTGTGGTCTTTTGAATACAACAAACACACAGACAAAAGTCGGCTTGCCGATGGCTGAACTCGGTCAAAGACGATTCGTAGAAGAAAAGCAAGTTCTCATGTCTTGACCCATGCGTGAATGGCATACCGTGGTCGACAAGCTCAAAGTTCGAGAGAACTTCTGCTTACTGTTTGTCACAATCGGATTTCTCCGATCGCCCGAAGCCACATGCGGCATAAATCGGTGTACGGGCGGATAACCTGACCTACATCTTGCAAAACTAACGAAAATTTACGAAATAACACGAAACAAACAAATTCGAAATACAGTTTGTAAACAAATTTCAGCAGCAGTACGGAACAGTACGTTTCTGCATTCACAAACTTACCTCTTTTTGCGCGTTTCTTAGCTCTTTTGAAATTTCCTGTTTATCACTTTCCAATCTAGCAATACAAATGGCTTTTTCTTCCTCAAAATGAGATCTTTCGTTTGCCAGTCGTTCCTGCATCTCATGCAAAAGCTTGTCCATAGCCTCTTTCGCCTGCAGATGCACCAAGCGATTTGACGAAAACAGTTTTGAAGTGGGGGCCCTTTTCAACAGTGAATATAAAGCGACACATCAGCAGAAGCACGAATTTGCTGGAATGCGTGGCTCGAAGGTGCGCAACAAGGTTTGATGGAAGCTACAGCTCACATTCATTACGGTCGCGGAAACAGAGACTTGACCCGTTCGCTAAAACAGTGACCTTATTTCGCTGCACAATGAACAGCTGCATCGCCGCTCACAACAAACGCACCTGCACCCATCAACAGTTACCTTGTGGCTTCACGCAACCCCTTCAGACCTTCACACATTTTTTAAAGAATAAGCCCCACCAACGCAAAAGCCATGGCAATGCGATGGCTTTGGTTTTCAGAAAGTAGTTTTTCGAGCATGCCACAGAGAGACTATGCGAACTACATACAACTTTTCACAAGTTGTGTTTCATTTTATGAAAGCTTACGGTTAAAATTACTTTTTCTTATTTTAACTCAGACTCTGGCGAGTCTGTTCAGTGGCTAGCGCTGAAATACTGGTTTGGCATTTAATGTTAAATAAGTCATGGTAAAAAGAACCATGACCACAAAATTCCAGCGCTTGGCAACAGAAAATTAAGCAAAATTGCTAAAGCCATGAAGGTATATGTTTCGTGAAACATTCATGAAAATCCAGCGCCAGCCCGTAAATCGCGAAAAATCTTTAAGCAATTCAACAAGAATATGAAAGAGTATCATGAATTGCAAGCAAAATTATATGAACAGTAATAACGTTACGCAAGCTTCGGAAATACAAAAAGCAAATTTCACTTAAATGAAATGCGCTCAAGCAGACTTTATTTATCTTGTTTGCAGTGACTGACCATTGAAGTGATGGTGTTTTCACGTAACAGTCTAATTGTCACTAAAAGCAAACTTGGGAAAAATATTCACGCGTGGTTTTTATTGTGGCTGCTGAACGCGTCACCGACTTTGGAATTTGTTTTTGTGAAGTTGCATTTCAACTTACCACCAGGTAAACTGCCGACATACTGCGGTATGAGCCTCCAAGCCCTGCGCGGCCAGCTTATAATGGCAACGTCGCGCAAAGTATAAAAACGACGGATAAGGATGAGTTTTAATTAGACAAGCATCATCTCTCAACATTCAGTGAATACTATTTGATTAATAAACAGTGATGCATTGTAGACAGAATTCCCCATACAACATATCATAGGTGGTTTAACATCGCGAATCCACAAACTTTTTGTAGTTTTACTGAAAAAATAGACAGCAAAATAGAAAACGTTCACTGAGCTATTGATAAGTTTGATTCCAGCAAATTCCAGCAGCATAAACGAAAATTGTCTAAACATTTTAAAGGCAAAATTTTATCTGTGTGTTGGAAAGAGCAATAGTGATAGGAAAACAAGCAAGCATGCACAATCCAGCAGGGTAAGCAAAGACTGCTTTCGCCGTCAACATTATGTTGCTGCTATTAAACGTTTTTGTGGCAATGAGAACATGTGACAAAGTTAGAAAAGAAATTATTTTATACAACAAAAAATAGAAAAAAATGAAAATCACGTGCTGCATATCAACCTGGGCTAATGACGCGAACTGAACGGGTCCCATACTAGCGAAAATTACACAGATTGTGCAAAATTGTATCGGAGATTATATTGTTATTGAAGGTGCATTTTCATTTCTCATAAAACATTGTAAATAGAACTATTTCTCAAACTATTAACTATCACGGAATAATAAAATTAATTTTTTGCGTAAAACCTAAACCTTGATTAAGTACAGGCGGATGCGCACTGGAGTGGAACGCAAGCTAAAAAATTCTGATGGGCTTGTTTTGTCCTGAGAACTGCCTCTGCCTTCAGTGTGTTCAAAACGGGCGACCATCAGTGCTCAGCAATAAAATACATTTTTTTTCCGCAGCTGAGCACTTGCACGAGAATTTTCCATCAGTTTTAAGCAATTGATGACGGGAAGATTGCATTTCCCAGCAAGTAGCCGCAACGGTTGATGGCATGAGTCAGTGTAAATCGGACATGTGCAAACTTCATTGTAGCGCTGTAAAATGCTATTTAGCGTGTGGTCCAGCAATTGAGGTAGCAACAAAAGAACGTTCGCAAGCCGTGCTTATCCCAACAACAGCACTTATTAGTATGAGTAGGACCTGAACGTGCATTTTCTTTAATGACCATTCCTTAAACCAGTTATAGGTTAAAACAGATTTTGAATTTATAACCTGTATAAAAGTAGTGGGCGTTAGTGTTGTTACGTTGCAGACAGAAAGACAAAAACTGTCACGAACTTGTATTTACTGACAAGCAACTTTGTGTGGAGCTTTAAAATCTCAGAACCAAGTGCTTCGAGTAATGTGGAAGAACCGACTCCAAGCACGAGTTGTCAACAATTGGCAAGTACACACCTGTCTCGAAGTTGTTGGATTGGGTGTTGATCGCGCTTTAACCTAGGTTTTGGTCACGGAATGTGCAAATGTATTGCTTTTAACACACAGTTCACGCTCGAGCGGCCACACACGAGCACTGGAACGCCATTACTCAAACGCAGCCATTGTTTTTAGCAACGTAGTTAAAGAAATTAGTTTCAAACATTGTACGAAGCAAAGTCTGCGCTGTGCTCGGACGCAGTCAGCCTGTTTCAATTTGCAGGACTTTTCTTAGAGTTTGCAAAGAGTGGAAGCACGAAGCCACGCAGTACAATTGTAGAGCAGTTTGACTTTGTCGAACAGCAACAAAACAACTTTTAGAAATTTTAGACTCAGTGCTTCTGCTATTTTAACTTTTTACCATTTATCACAAAGTTTTGCACTGTGTTTTAGGTGACTGATTACATCAGTTATTTGATGTAAACCCAGGGGTGCTTAAAAACCCGTTAAAAACAGTTCACGTGCTATTAAAGCCCATTGCTAAAAGTGCAAAATAAGATTTGTTGTCTTATAGCGCATGCTTGTTTTATGTATCCTTCTAGGCCAGATTGTATTTAGTGGAAAGTGGATGTAAGCGTTTGTAAATTGAAATTGCAAGAAAACCAAGTTTTTAATGTTAATATTTATTCATGAAATCTAAAAAACTAGGAGTCTCTTGCACATTCTTAAATACCAACAAAATGTTACTTTAATGTGTATTCAGTTGTTTATGAAAACAACCAGGTGTATTAACAATCAATGGCAATGTGAACCTGGTTATGTTTGTTGTGAAACCTACCCAAGCATGCTGTTATTATGGTTATATACTAAACACGTATGCATGGTTTTGGCAGAGCACATAGTGACGCAGCTGACAGTGAAGCACATGAAACAAAACTATTGGCTGGATCATAGCATGACGAAGTTACAAGCTTTGCTTTGCGAGGTGAAAGTTTGTATACAGTTTTTTTTGTTTTTGTTTTTTTTATTAAACTTTAACAGCCTCTGACAAAAGAAGCAATGAACTATCAATTTATAGACCTAATTTATCAACAGGCATTTCTAAGCAATAAGTGAAACTAGAACACTACTAAGTTACAACCAATGATTTCATGCTTACACAGTACAGAGGAACCAGGTTCTGTAACCTCAAATCAAAAGCTGAAATTGATAAACTAGCAGCAAAAACACAAGCGGAAGTAGCTTATTTGTTTCCGACTTTTGTTTTGTAAAGATGGTTTGATAATAATAGTTTATACGCTATCATAGCAAGTTCTGAAAAAATTTTGGTGTTTATTTGTAGAGAGTATAATCTTAAAGAACTTTTATGAAATCTATCAATCGAGCCACATAAGCGAAATCTTAGGTGATTTTGCGGGCATTTCAAATAGAAAAACTTCACCCTGGAAAGGTAATTTATTCACTACCCGGGCAGTATCCCACCACAATCCTGTTCAAAACAAACGCAAAAAAAACATTATTTTTGTGCACAGATTTATGGAAGTGAATCTCAAAATGTCCTTACTGTGCAGTTCAAGCAAGTTTGCACCGGCTTCAGCACATAAGAATGCCATTGCTGCGACTCGCCGCGGTAATCTAATTAGATTCAAGGTATGACCGGCCATTAAGGATCAACCACCGTGACGTGCGGGACGTACAACGCTGGGGTCTGGCAGATGACAAGCATCGTACCGGGAATCAAGTTACACGTTGGCGCTTGTGTGGCTTGTGAGTGAAAAGCAATAACATGAAAGTCGCTGTTGATCGCTAAGCACTCTGCGCTACTTGTTGAATCTCCAGGCTACTTTATCAGATCCGGGTATTAGGGTTGGTACATCACGGCTTATATTGCAACATCACCAAACTAGTTCTTCACGTTACTGCTGCATCTTTTCGAACAACTTTAGTCGAAATTTGAACTGAAACTCGTTCTATACAAGGATGGTGAAACACGGTGGTGGGTGACTGTCATCGCAACGAAACGTCGCTGCACGATAAGCGCAAAGTAAATAAACGAATAAACTCGTGCCCGGCATTTTAAGCAAGAGTGCTGACCTAAAACCGCAATCGTGTCAAGTGTTATAGATTGTCTGCGAAAGCAAAACGAAAGACCACGGTTGAGGTGAAAGGTTTCTTCGTCCGTTTTGAAAGTGAACGATGGCAGAGGAAAGGAAGATAGTGCAACTATCTGCACAAAGGCAATGCTATTTTCAAGTACATTAAAACGAAGTTGCAGCTCCTCATAGCTACTTCATCTCTCTCAACGCGCAACGTCAAGATGATGGCCGTGATTCAACACATGACCGATCGATATTAAGGATATAAGCCGATAGTGAAGTTGCACTAAATCGATATCAAACAGAAGCGAAGATCTAACAGTTTGCATGGGTTAAAAGCTCGGCCGAGGCCAATGTATTCTTCTTATCTTTCCCTCAGTAAACAAATTTGCAGCGTTTAGGGCTGTTACACCGAAAAAATTGTCCGAGGTATGTGTCCGTAATGGTTGGACGCCTTTGTTTAAACATGAAGTGCGATTTTTAAACTAGTTCAAACGAAGCAAAATCGTGACGGAATTTACCACAGCCATTTGCTCATATTGTTCGAACCGAATTTGTCGTAGAACTTCATTTTACACGTTGCCCTGATCGATGATGACTTAACAGTTAACAGCAGACACACAACTCCATAGCAGCAAGTCAGTGAAGTGGTGAATGAATAAAAATAGTTGCTAACGGAAAAGACCAAAAAATAGTAAGAAAGGTCTGGAAGTAGGAAGTTCGAGAAAAGTGAACACAGAGCCACTTCACACGTATTCGATTGTTTTCTTCACAAATGCTTAGAAACGCATGAGGACCAACGAAAAAAAAACATGACCGAGAAAGTATCTGAGGCGGCCCGCATCAAACAATGAACGCCGCAAAAATACCAAGCAGTGCATACAAACTCCATCACTGGCCATCGCTGCTACAACAAAGTCCTGCTCACAGGTCGTCGAAGGCTGAGAGACAGACAGCGCTCACGGTCAAGCACCCACGAGGATTCTACCTTCAGCAAACCCACAATCCCCAAGCGTGAAGATAGGAACTAACGATAAACCGCGTAACTGGTCAGCACCAATAGCTGGTTGTAGAAGATGCGCGAGATTTGCTAAGTCTACGAAATAAAGACATTGCGAAAGAGCGCAAAGTGATTCGCTCAGTAGTCACGCACGAAGCGAGTTACACACCTGCTGCTAATATCGCGGTGCCGATTCTTGGAGGCGGTCCCTTGTCACATGCTTGGGATTGCACTTAGCCGCAGGTTATTGCAAATTTCAGAAGCGTACTGAGCTTTACTTTCACTGCTGCTGCAGCGCAAGAACCGATCTCGCTGACGTTTGAAATAGAAATTAGTTTGGTGCCTGGATTGGCACATGCGGCAAATGTCAGAGCAATTTGAAAAATATCTGCTGATGGCTATCATGTCACCAAACCAGTGATCCAAAACTTTAAACTACTTGCACGAGAGCCGACAATATCAGGCTACATGTCTTTTTCTGGACGACGAATACACATGTGTGGAAATTAAGTTGATGTATTTATCTCCAGATTAGACATGAGTAAAACGGTGGTTTTCCAACGTTTTCACGCAGTGACACCTTTCTTGCTTGGAGGCATACCCAAGCAAATGTCCTTACCATGTTTCGGTAAACATTTAGCTGAATCACTAGCACAGGGAAATAAGCAACGTTTTCACCGCTTTTTCCGCGGTACCCCTTGAAACTCCTCGCGGCAACCCTGGTTGAAAACGGCTGCACAAGAAAATGCACACTGAAAATGGAAAAAGCTACAGCAACATCACAACAGAAACTAGTCAGTAAAAATATTATATAGGAGCTAAGTAATTTCGGGTGGCATTGTTAACGGGGAAAGTTTACGGATATTAAAAAATGAGTGCTTTTGCGTTGGAGATATAGATCACAGAACAGCTTTAAAAACGTCAAAGAGGTCAACATGTTGATAGTAAAGGTCGCTGTAGTGTATTGTGTCAATACCCGGTCCGTATGTAATATTAAATTCCAGATAAAAACCTTTTTTCGAGGTTTTATTCAACAAAAACATAAAGGTATAAGTAGATTATGATGGTTGTAAACAAAATAACGCTTTAACGCAAGCCTAAACCCTGTGCACAATGATCTTTTTGGTCTATACGACTTACCTCCGCTTTCATGACTTCGACCTGCGCCTGGTGACCCTTTTCCATGGAAGATGCTTCGTTTTCGAACTGAAGCTTGAGCTGGTCGACCTCTTCATCATGCATCATCTTAATTTTGTCAAGATCTCGTTTGAACTGACGTTGCAAAGCTACCTTCTCTTCAGCCATGGTTTCTATTCTCTGAAAGACAAGAAGCCTGTCGTGCGGAAGTACTTCCGGAATGGCGAACACCGTTTCTGCAAAAACAAGCCTTTCACGTTTCGTGCTGACGAACGTAGCTTGTCCTTTCAAAAAATAAAAGATTAGTGTGACGTGCAATCAAATTATGCTAAATTCATGACTGTCAAAAAATTAGCGCAAGATCAACAGTTTAGGTCAAAATTGGAAATTTAGAAGGACGTTTACGTTAAACAATCGTCAAGATAAGAAGAGAAAGCAAAATTCTGGCATACAAACAACGAAAGGAAGTAATCATACAAGCACGTCTCGCACCTTATTGAGAGCTGTTAATTGCTGAATGAGTTGTTTGCTTTCTTCGGACTGTGAGCTCTGCAGCGAGATTCTCTCAGCATCCAGATCTTGGAATCTTCTCTTTAGCTCTTTCAGTTGAGCTTCCAAATCGCAAATACTCTCTTCTTGAGTTAATTTAATTGCTTCAAGAGTGCCAATAACACCTGACACGAAAGAAAAACAAACAAGCGCTTTACTTTGAAAAACACGGAGAGGAATTTTTCTTTACGTGGTTTACTGCGACGCAAAAGTATGAGTTGTTCGTCAACAAAAACAAAAAAATAATTACGAATCAGCAGCTCAACTCCGCCGTGTGATGCGGAGTAGAAAATAAATTGCGGAGCAAATGTATGCTCAACCAAAAGGTTCTCTTCTCACTTGATTTGTGCAGGAGATCCTTGGATTGAGATTCTACCCTGGACTTTGATGTTTCCAGTTCTTTCTCCAGAAAAGTAACTTGGTCGGTCACTGCTGCATGTTCTGAATTCAGCTTACTAAGTTGATCGCGGAGATCCTGCAAAAATCGTGTAACTATTTCTTTCAGTCTTTCTGTTGTTGCAAGAACGATGCAACAGGTTTAACAGAAAAAACGTAAAAACAGTCATTTCAGACACGCATTTTGCGTAAACGCTATCTTACTTCGTTCAACAAGATTCAGAAAGAGCCGATCACTACCAGCAACGTGACAAACATCAATTTACCAATCAACGTATATAACCTAAGAGCACAGTGCATTCATAAGCACATCAACATTGAGAGCGTGTGAACGAGCTGCTTCGATGCTCTCTTTTACCTTCACGTGGTCAGCAGCGCTATTTGCTTGAGCTTCCGAATTCTGAAGTTTGTCTTGCAAATCTCTAACAACTTCTTCCTGAATCTGAAGTTCGTTGTGCAGGTCTTTCACTTTGTTTCGGAGTGATAACTCCAAGCGATTATGTTCCTCCCTCAGGGCGGATTCTCTTTCTTTGATCTTAGCTTCCAACTGGTCATCAGATAACGCCGCGGCTTGTAAAGCCAGAAGTTCATGCTCATAAAAAGATTTTGCTTTTTGCAGCTTAAGATCACAGTCTTCAGTAACTCGTTTTATTTCTGCTTTAGCGTTGGACAATTCTTCTTTGAGCTTTTGATATTGTATTTGGTGTTCATCCAGAAGTTGTTGACGTTCGCTAGTAAACTCAGTCTTTTGTTCATTCAACTGATTCTTTAAGCTCTGCAGTTGATTTCTTAAATCAATCGTAACTGAGTCCAACGTTTTATTACGTTCACGTTCCAGAGTAGAGACACTCATTTCGAAATCGTGTATTCGCTGTTCAAATGCTGCCTTAGCTTCGGATAGTTCGCGAGTTAGTGCATTGACAGATTGTTCGTATTCACGCTTGAGATTACGTTCCCGATCTGTAACGCATTGCTTGTACTCATCGATCTCACCAAAAGCACGTTTTTTCTCATCCTCATAAGATTGAATGCATTCTTCAAGATTATGGATTTTTCTGAAATACATGTATTTTTCCACTTTTTGTAAGAGAAAAAAATGATTTGCATGCAACCTATCCAAAAACTAGCAACCAGGGCTTGAAAAAATGTAAACTTCCCGGGAAGCTTGTCGACATTTCCCGTGGGCCGCAAGTTGAAGACGATCGCCGCTTTATGACGTCGCAAAAGGAATTTGTTTTCTTAAACGTTGCACTTAACAGCCTCAACTATCACTGCATTCACACAGATCAACTTGGATTGGTTCAGCCCACTAGCATCAGTTCACATTCAACGTGTAAAGAGTTGCATCGCCGCAGTGTACCACGCTACCGTTCGGTACGTAAAAACGAGATACTGACCGAGTGCAAAAGCGATGGAAGTAGAAAATCTTAACCGCGAAGTGGCAAATTCTCGCGCCTAATCCTTGCTTAACCCGCTTCTAAAATTTGGGTTTTGTTGGCACTATTCAATTTACAAGGAATTTTTTACTACATTAGATTTTTAGATAATTTATTTAAGTAATATGGGCTGCTTACATGGTGCCTCGCAACAATCGCCGACATATGGAAAATCGTAACAGGGTTTCTGACGACCAACAAAATCGTAGTTTGTAGACCATTGAGAGACTTCTACCAAACTAAAGATATCCGATGGATAATAAATTTTAATAATCTCTGACGCATGTGTTACGGCAAGAGTGTACGTAACTGGCGCAGCAGGGTTGAGCACATCCTACTCTCAAGTCGCGTAACCACGGCATGCCTGCGACTCCTGCACAGTATAAACCAGTGGTTCTCAACCTTTTCGCTGAAGGGAGCCAAATCCAGTTCTACGGCTTTGTCAGAGAGTCGCACTAAAAAAATTTTAACGCAAGTCAATTTACACGTTTTGTTTCATTGCAGAACGAAGTCTGTTACACAAAATATTAGAGGTTTTGTTCACAGGCATTGTCAGGGGGGCCTATGGAGCCATTCTCCCCCTAACTTTCAGACCATATAATCGTTTTGTGCTTTGAGAGGCGGTATCCCAAACAAAATAGTTTTAACAGTTTGGCCCTCCAATTTTTTTGGGTCCCCCAAATTTTTGGGCTGGCTACGCTACTGGCTTTATTGAAAGACTGCTGAGAGCCGCACAAAAGGTGCTTGGGGGCTGCATGCGACTTTCAGAAAAGTGGTTTTAGTAATTTGCTAGTGGTGCAGCATTTGAAGTGATTGTGGCGTCGTGTTCCAAACGTTGATTGTTGTGGCCAGTTCGGTGGTGGCGAAATCGGTGTTTAACCGATCCAACCTGTAGCTAGAACGATATTCAGACGGTGTTAAAAGTTTCTGTTGAGTGAACGTTCTATGCATGCATTTTTTAGGCGCGAGTGCGCAGTTACCAGAGTGAGGTTGTTGTGAGTGGACGCTGGTTTGGGCGCGATTTGAGCATTTTGAATGGCACTACATTCCGGAATGGCATTCGGATGGCAATACCATTTCGACTGGTAACTCAGTAAGGCAACCACTAACCAAAGCAGTCGTACAGACAAGTATTAACAATCTCAATGTATTCAAAAGCTTCCAGCTGATGCTAGCGCCACCGTCCACTCTACTATCTAAGGCAATGAAGTTCGCACGCATAAACGCACGTAGTTTTAAGGGCGTGTTGGCCTCAATGTCCTCTGACTACATGTGTCATCATAGCAGCAATATTAAAACTAACAGCTTTCCGCCGCCATTACGAGTCTACGACACGCGACCAGGTTCACCAAAAAAGCTAGACCTTGTCTCAATAAAAGCCAAAATAAACCAGATAGCAGTCCTAAGACATATAGGCTACACATAAAACATGCATAACCAAAAAAATGGATATTAAAACTCGTCAGAAACATCGATAAAATGCAATTCCAATTTTTAGAAGCATTTTCATTCCCCGTAAATACAGTTTCGTACAGTTGTTTCTTATTAAATACATCGAAAATTTTTAGAGCAACAGTAAAATCTGTGCAATATTCTTTGCACCCTGCGTGGTCATAGACTCCCGTCAGAAGGGATTTGTAATGAATATACAGCTCAGATATGTTTTGCCAGAGCCAAGCCTTTCAGACTGAAAAAATAAAGAAAAAGCAAGAATTTGACTGGTATTTTTTATTTAAAAACAAGCCAAGTGCGTCAAAAAAAGCCTAAATTTAAAAATCTGGCTTCAAAATTGCCAAACTGGCACCCCTGCACGCGACTCCATGAGACCAATATTGTTGGGTAGGCGGTACTGTTGCGTCACAAGGCTAGGTATTGGACCACCGTGACTGAGCGAGGAAATTCGTGCAGCCCGTTTTATGGCTTTCTTGCAATTCCTGGCATATTTTTGATTTTACTTGACTTGCAGCTGCTTATTTTCCAGCGAGCATGTACGATTTCCGGGGAAGCTCCTTCCCGATTTCCACACTTTCTGCAGCCCTGCTAGCAAGTTATCAGCACCACAAAAATTAAAAGAATTTAACTTGAAAACAACAAAAAAGCTTATTAAACACAATACAAATTCCATTCTCTTCTACCAAATACCTTCTAAGATCAAGTTCACTACCAATCTTTAAACGATATTGCTGTATTTTAGCTGCAGTCTCAGCCAACATTTGTTGCATTTCCTCTTCATGAGCATCTTTCAAAGCTTCCATTGCTGCTTCATGTTCATCATTTTTTGTGTTTAGAGCATAGATCACCTAAAATAGACAATTCCTATCTTTTGAAAAATCAAGTGTAGTTTAAAAACCACATAGATCAATAGACATTTTTTCAGAAGTGGCAGTGTTCCAAACAACTTAGCTAGATATTAGAAAACAATAGCTTCTATCGAAGTTAAGTTCACAAACTGTTCAAGAAAAATGCAGAGTCATAGCGCTAACCAGCAACCAACAGTATAAATTAGTTTTTTACACAATGAAGAGGTCACAGGAAGTTATTTTAATGACCAATGACAGTAGGACGGGCTGCGAAAGACTTAACATTAACTGATCAGCAATCATGTCTCCAAGGAAAACTCCTTGGTGTAGAAATTTGGTATTAATAACTATGAATTGATCAACTAAGCAGTACAGTTGGTTCAGTGCACACTGCCAAAACTGGTAGACTGGATTCAATTCCTAGTGGGGTCATGCCGAAGAATTGAAAGACGGAACTTGCGGCCTGTCCAGCCTCATGATCAGTGTTGAGGGGGTGTAAGGGAATGATTCATGCGCTGTGCCGCCATTGCGTCACCACCAGTGCAGCATACGCTGTGTAAGCAGCTGTGTGGCCATGGCCCACAGCACGAGCAGGTGGAGATGGCCATCTGCAGACCACTTGTAACACTGCCGAAGGGAGTTCGGTTAGTTGCGAATTGCCAAAGTAATATTTAGTAGCAAATATTGAGTATATAATTTAACGTGCATATATTTGGTTTTCAATTACACTTGCCAAAATAAGGGTATTTGTAAATCTTTACTTTTAAATTAGCAGCCAACATGAAGATAGTTAAGTATAACGAAAAGAAGAGCACTGTTATGCAACAAACAACATGTTCAGATTTTGAATTTTGTGATATAAGTCTGATAAAGACATCATGAAAAATATGTTGTCCCAAATTGCTAAAGTTGGTTGACAACATTACTATAGGTATAAACATATACTAGTTATCATTTGAAAAATGAAACTGCAGATATGGCTTCACCACTACTGCTGCAGCTACACTTTGCCGGTGTGTATCTGCAGTATAAACAGAAACACATAAGAAAAACATAAAAATGTAAGAAATATGCATTGTGAAATAGATCAATCAACCCCAACACTAATACTACAAGAATCTATTGTGTTTATGTCACAGAATATGCTCAAGTATTTCATTACTTCACTAATTTAGAAGTGGTATGCACAAATAGAGCAAATAGCAAAAATGTAATTTATCGAAACAATGCTTTGCATTAATGAAAAAACACTGGCAGTAGAAAATCATTTTAATATTTGAGGAAGCAAAATAATTAAATACCTTGGTTAGCTGAGCTATCTTTTTTGACATTTTCAAATGCATATCTTGCATATCTCCTCCAGCCACACTGCTGCCTGCTCCATAAGAAGAGCCATACTTTTGTTGGTTGCTGTAGTACTGCCAGGACATGCTGCCCATAGCCATAATACAACAGAGAAAAAGTGTATTGATCTTGTGAGGTTCAGCACCAACAATTTTCTAAATCATTTTCATCATTACCAGTGACTAAAAAGAGCATGCATTTAACAAGAATGCATGCTTATGACACAAAAACGTTCAACTATGCCAGGATGCCCTCAATTACATTTCCTGTAAAACATGTTTGATGCAACAACAAATACAGTAGTAATATATGCTCACTTAACATCAATTTTGAATAAGTAAATTGGAAAACCAATACCAAGCGTTTTTTAGTTAACAGCAACACCACTTTAACAACAAACATGTTCTTTCATTACAACTTCATCATAAATCATCTTTAGAAAAAATAAATCACCAACATAGAAAGGTGAAGGTGCATAGGTGAAGGCATTTTTGCTGTATTACACAATAGAAGTAACGACTTATAGAAAAATAAAGATTTCTTACATTTGGCTATTACAAATGTCTTATGTAGCCAAGTATCATGTATCGCACATCAACAAGTTTAATAATTTATATGTGTTACATATAATCAAATTTACACACTCACATGATACAGGAATTGACATTAGGATAAAGCATAATATTATTATTTGAAATTGTCACAGTATTACTGGAGACAACTGCATGGTGCTTAGCAGACAAAAAGTTATTTCAATCACCCAATTATAATTATTATCATACATAAATGAGGCCTACTGTACCTGAATTTTCAACTTCAAAGTCTTCAAAAACAAAAAAAAGACATTCACTCCATGTTTCATGAGCTCATAATCATGAGTAAATAATATTGTTATTTGTTGTAATGAAAACAGAAAGGGTGGTATCGCAGTGGTGCTAGTAGCAACAGACCTGTCTAGCCACAACAATCTCCAAATAAACTGAACATTGCAGTTTGTCCTGAATTTCACCATTTGGTAGCATCAATGAATCAATTAGGTTTTAACATGCAACATGGTACAGATATGTCTGTATTTTTATTCAAACAATAAACAGTGTCACATTATTTGAACAAAGGCACCCGGTGTTCAGTTTTTGGACACATCCAAGGCAATTGACAAAATTAACCACATTCTGCTGTTTAGAAAAACAATACTGCATAATGAACCTATGTGCATGGTCAAAGTTTTAATGAACTAGTACAGGAACCATATCATGCATGAGATGGATAACTTGACTCTTGGACTCATTCACCATAACCAGCGGAGTCAGGAGTCCTAAGTTTATACCTGCTTGTTGTGTATCTCATTAAAATGTCAGTTCAGTTAAGCTCAACCAGAGAACTATGTTATGTTTGAAAGCACAAAAATCGTTTTCTTATGTCTACTGCATGCCAATGTATGTCCACCAAATTTACAACAGGTACAGTACAAGCAGTCTAGCATTAAACAATTATGTATAACCTACAGTAATGCCTATTGAGTTTCATACTACTCCTAAGAATCTAAGCTTTTTATTCTATTAAATTGGGGTTACCCATTTTTAAGATGTTTCATGCCTAATTTCACACAACTTACACTTATGCGTAAACAACAACAAACAGGGTGTTCTCACTAAAGCAACTGGATAAAACATGTTATGAGCAACAGTGCCCATTACTCATTGTGTTTGTGGACCTCACAAAGGTACTTGACACTGTCAGTGGTTCTGGACTGTTTGAAATCATTCAGCATTTTAGATACCTTGATAACCTGTCAACATTCCAACTGCTCCCCATGCAAACACGAAGGCAACAGTGTGGTTTCATGGCTCCAGGTCAAGAAAATATCATGTCTGTTGTGGTGTCAAGAAAGATTATTGTACTTTCCCCAACTCTGTTTAACATATTTTCAACATTACTCCACTTTGCTTTTCATCATAGTTTCAGCACTTACTTCACACCTGCTCCAGCTGAAACTTCTCCAGAGTCAACTGCGTCTGTGCATTAGTGTACAAGGTCTTGGCTCTGCTTTTACCAGTATGAATATTTTTGGATGCAGAGCAGGTCATGTGCAAAGGCTCCACATAGAAGTCAATTTCAACACATGTAACTATGTAACCAATGTTGTTTTTTTCACTGAGACATTTCGGTCATCTGTCCCATAATAGTACTAAAGCACGCCATAACAGTAGTCACAAGTCTATACTTTCGGACATTATGACTGAATTGACTTAATGTTTTTCGGACATTTCAAAAAAATTTCAGTCTATGACTGAAAAAAAACTAGAACCCATGGCAGATGATTCATTTTTATTGAAGAAACTACAGTGTAGTATATTGATTCTGGTGCATGCCATCTTGATCGTCAGAAGTTCTCATCAATATCAATAACTTCTACAACTGACTAAAAAAATTATCAGCAATTTCCAAGCTGTTCTGGTCATTACTTTTCAAGAGACTAGTTACCTTGATATATAATTACTTTTGTTACAATCATTTATTAGAATTTAATTTCTGAAGGTTACAATGTTTTGATAAAAGTCATGGCTACCTGTCTCAAATGCTAAGGAGCCAAAGATATAATTGATATTTGTTGATTTTGATGATTATTTTGAGAACTTTTTGTTGGAGGATAACATTATAAACACAATACTACCTCAGAGTGTACTTAAAACTGAACATGAACTGGGCCACTTGCATGCTTTTTCAATGTTTATTCCCTCTTACTATTGCTTGTGTATATATACTTGATTACACTTCCTTTATACTACATAGTGGAAATGCTCTTCAGATTTATTGTTCAAAACTACAACAATGCTACTAATCACATAATATTGACCTTGCATTTAAGATAAACAAATAAGTATTAACCAAGTAATTTCAGATAAAATCACTATAAAATAACAATCAATATCATATTTAATTGATGTAAAAGGTTGCTTAAATAAACCACAACAATAGTCAAAATAAAATACTAAAATATAATGGAATTAAACTCTTATGTTGGCAGCTGTCCATCATATCTTTCCGAAGATTAATTTAACTGCCAACTAGTTCAAACTTCTTAATTTCTAAAGGCTAAAATGTTTTGATAAAAGTCATGGCTACCTGTCTCAAATGCTAAGGAGCCAAAGATATAATTTAGGAAGGCATTTTATTACGTATTTGCTGTAGAGCTAGAACTTGTTTTTTGATTTTTGGCATTGTTATTATGCCGCACATCATGGCTAGTGACATTTTAGCAGTGTACAATGTGTAGTAAGGTCTACTTTCAAAAAGTTTTATATGCTAGTCTGCTGATCCATAGTTTTTTAATGCCATATCAGTTTTTCTCATTGCTTTGCAGATTTTATATTTTTACTTTGTGGAAATGATGATACTCTTTTGAGCAAAATAAATATTCCAGTTTTAATAGGCTTTGGCCTGATTTTTGCAAAAACACCTACAGGAGCGTACTGAGATTAGATGGCACTCAGAGCAGGAAACAAGTTTGGTGGCCCATGTTTGAACCTGACGTCTTTGGGGACCAAATGTACTGTATTGAAAAAGGTACTTGTGACATTGTTGGGACTTTTTGCTGCTCCCAGTATTTTGGCACCTGGGGCATTGTGCTCCCCTTGACCTTTCTGCGTACGCTCCTAAGAACCTGTGGGGCTTAATGAGCAATTCTTGCCTATAGCACACATTGCATATACTTATATTACTTCAGTTTTCATACCTGTTTCAGTGAACTTTAAAATTATAACATTAGCATGTAAAGGGCAACAATGAACCTAAATATCTACATGTACAGAGAACAGCATATAGCAAAGCTTTAGCATACTAAAATCAAAAGCAACGCTGACCTTTGGGTTCACTTTTCATATATGCATGACATGCCCACCTACAATGGGTCTAGTCTATCACATAACTGTAAAGTCCATATCATGGCAACTTGATGCATTTTTATAAGTGCTATTCTGAACTGCACAGGATATTTATTATATGCTAAGACTAAAATAAATGTTCACTGGTTCATTATTGCATTAAATATCTAAAGTATGTTACGATAATGACTTNAAAAAATTCAATTACAACACTGTCTTTCTCTAAGATTTTGGTACTTGAGATACATCCAAACCAATTTAGCAGGCCAAGAAAACTTTTGGCAAATGTCCGTAAGGTAGTGTTCATCAAATTGTTCCCTTTTACAAGTTTGATAATTGTCACGTATTGCCTTTGATTATAATTAATTGGACTAGCCTGAAAAAGCTACCATATTATTTGCACACGTACAATACACAACTACAGTGAGTATATATAGTTTCAGGTGCACATATTAGTACATAGAATAAGTTGTTAAAACACAACCACCAACAAAATAGTTCACTTTTGCCTCAAACGGCATTTCAAACTGATATAACCCCAACAACCCGAAAATATGCTATGTAATAAGCATAAAGAACTGAAATAGAAAAAAATGTAATTGATAAAATGGAGACACTTGATAAACAAATGCTAATTTGATGAAATTTTTATATATCCTATTGTCGAGTACACAGCAAACAAATTTTCCATAGCCTTTTAGTATGAATAAAAGAGGCTTTTTCAAAAGCACAGCAAACAAAAACTTACACAACCTTCACACGGAGTTTCAGATTTGCACGTTTATGTTGATAATCAAGTTTCGGATTTTGATTTAGCAAGCTACTTTTAATTTCGTCACTTTCACTAGGAGAAGTTAAGTTGACTGAGAGAGGACACTGATGAAAAAAGCAGACGTGTTGAGCATTAACGTCTTGCATTTTTCACAAGTTTACTGCACATACACTTACGTAAATAGCTAACCTGAGGCTCACAGGTTGCAATGACTGTGAGTGTGACTTGGGTTGTTTCACACAATAAAATCCATTTAGATAACTTCGGAATTTTTCATGCTAAAACTTAATATTTGGCATGTGCGATATCTTATCGAAACGAGGTACAAACTTTCCAGGACAGCGTAAGTTCGAGGAGTCTATGGTATGCCTGAATAGTTCTTCTGCTTTTTTCAGTTCACTGCCCACCGAAAGTTTCAAAAATGCTAGTTTTGCCAAGGTACTTGATGGTTATGGTTATATTTTTAAAATGTGGCGCACGCCCAGAACTATAAATCTAAACAACTTCCAGGATAAACTTCGGACAAGCAAAGACATTGAATAAGCTTGGCCTTCCACAAATTTCAACAAGACCTCCTCTGGGAGCTGGTGATGGGTTACGTGCTCATTGAAGCTGAACATTTCTAATCCAAGCTGACTTCGTAAACATCCTGTTGCTATAACAACATAAAAGTAACCGCTTTGCCCTAACTTTGAAATAATGTGAAAATGTTTCCTAGTATTATTGAATATTTAAAAAGATGCCGGAAAAAAACAACGTGTAGTACAACTCAACTGTATTTTGTAAAGGAATTACATTTACAACAAAAAAATAATATTTTGATGTTACTTCATTTATTAACTTCCTAAAGGGGGCAGTAAAGAAGCAGTGATTAGATAAATCCTTTGCGCTTGAGTATATGAAAAAATGCATAAATTTTATAGCTCTGTTAAAAGCAAATAGTACTCCGAGTGACATTTCCTAACTTGTAAAATTTATGTGCAATCCGAAAACGTTATTAGTGTATGGAAATTAGGTAAGAAGAAAAGTCCTATAATTTGATTTTGCAACACCATCCTCTCAAAATGCTCCGGATTAACAATATTGAAAGTGCTGCAAATTCCAATTTAAGAATTACGTGTGAAAATTTGGAGTATTGCTGTAAACATGATGCTGTATTGAATCTGGCAGTGAACAATGTGTAAAACCAAAAGTACAGTTGAGTGACATTATTAGCATGAGTAATAAGTAAAGTGATTAGGTTGTTTCGGTCGTTCCAGTTTGGCATAACCGTTCAAATTGTGTGTACCAATGGAATGAGGAATGCCATGAAAATAATGGAATAAGAAGCTAGGCTACTCCTACTCACCTACACTGTACCACACACAAGGAAAAGTAGTTTGCAGTGAGGGTTACAGTAAGTAAGCATCTGAAAGCCATGCCGCAGAGTTGTCAATTTGGCTTTTTGAAGCCAGATTTTCAAATTGTGGCTTTTTTGACACATTGATTACACTTGGCTTTCTTGAAAATAAAAAAAGCATTGGTTACACATCTTTAAATTTGAACCGTTGTTCAACCATCTCCTGTAACGTGACAATAATGCACGAGGAGAATGCAGTAGGCTTGGTAGAAACATAGTAAACACAAAAGGTAAACCTCTAAAACCTAAATGTAGCCCGGACCTAACACTAAGGCTAACTAGCTAAGCTAACACTAACCTAATGCTACACTAACCTAACGCTAACCTCTAAACCAAAAGTTTAGAAAGTTTTGAAAACAGTAACTGTAAAGAAAATCTGACCCCACGAATTGAAGCGTGCAAGCAATCACTATTACAATGCAAGGCGCAAAGTTCAAGTTAAGATGCAACGCCCAACCATTGGCATGGCAGACTTGAAAGCTATCCGTTATGCTACCAGTAAAGCGTGTGCGACCCAGTTGTGTTCGCACACCTTCAGTGTGGACTTGAACCCAGAAACCTCGATGGCACTGACTTAAGCAGTTGTTGCTGCCTTCAGCTCGCCAGACGATTCGGCCAAAGAGAGCTCTTACTTCCATCCATGTGCATGGAAGTCACTTATATGTGTCGGTCGCTTGGTCTTTCCTTTCTCCTTGCTTTGGATGACTGTGCTTACATGTAGTGGTCGCGTTAGCGTGACTGCTACACCAGGTCGACGACGCTTGAGTGACAAACTGACCGCTTTAGTTTATTCGAAACGCGTCATACAAGGTGGTATGGTGGAATAAGTTTTGAAACAAGAAGATCCATGGGTGGTCCCATAGCCACTTTCTAAAAAAAGCCAGACAAAATTTGGCTTTTTTTCGGTTAGAAAGGCTTGACCCTAGTAGACTAGTGAAACATTGTCTGAGCTGCATATTCATTACAAATCTCTTCTGACGAGAGTCTATGGCCATGCACTCCAGGGTGCAAAGAATATTTCAAAGTTTTTACTATTCTATTGCCTTACAAATGTTTGATGTAATAAGAAATGAATGTACAACCGTCTATTATAATTACATTGTTACAGGGAAAGAAAATGCTTCTAAAGATTGGAATTGTGTTATATTGATGTATCTGACAAGTTTTACTATATCTATTAATTGTGTTTGGTTATGCTTGTTTTATATGTATAGGCCTATGTTTTAAGACTGCTATCTGACATTTTTGTCTTTTTTGTGACAAGGTCTAGCTTGTTATTGGTGAAGACAGGTTGGCAACCCTGCCATGCGTCAACCATGACAGCGTGGTAAGTATAGGAAGCAGGAGCATGTGACACATAGCAACAGCACACAGTACAGACCATAATAGAGTTCCCATAGCCACATGTTGGTGTTTTTGTTTATGGAAAGTCCACTGCGCCTTATCAATATCTGTGAGTGTGAACTAATTAAGAGATGGTTTGGTTACTAGGCCTATATTTGTTCCACCGTATTTTTGTGAAAGCTTTTCAATATGGTGTAAAGTTCTGTATCTCCTATGATATGCATAACTGATTTCCTCTTATAATTGTTTTTGAATTTGTTAACATAGACTCAGTGCTGTCAAAAAAGGTGTTGTTGTTTCATTTCATAGGCAGATAAAGGTTCAAGTTAAAAATTATAGTAACTAATTTCTTGAGGTGATTTTATAAAATCAGTAGGTATATAAAAACCAGTTGAATAAGGTGACATGTCTGGTCGTCCTGTTAGCTCAATGAGGGGTAGACCTCCAACTGGTTCCATGGGTCGCCCCCCATCTGGCATGAGAATGGGGCCACCTACTACTGGTCGTCCTGGCACAAGAAGTGGTAATGCAGCAGGGGGAAGCAGCGTATTTGCCAGTGGAATTAAAGTTGCTGACAGGTAAATTAAATTAATTGTGTTTCTTTATTGCTTGCGTATGTTTGAATGAGTTGTAATGTTTATTTATTGGCAAGGTATATTTTACCATCAGAATTGGTCACGTGACAAAGATGAAACCCTTGGATTAGCGTATCATCCTTTGACATGATGTAAAACCTAAACCCTAAAGCTAAACCTAAACTGTAAACATAAACCTTAAATGCTAATGTTAAACCTAAACTGTAAACCCTATACCTAAACCCTAAAGTTTTGGAAACATAAAAAAAAACTAATTAAAAACTGGTCTTTAAAGTAAAAGCAGCAGCGGTGAGAGCCAAACACACAACCACTAGAACAGCAGGCATAGACATTTCCTTTCGACTAGGTTCACCGTGCAACTAATGTCACGAACTCAACGATCTATCTGGACAAAAGGTGGATAAGGTTCAAAGGAGTTTGAATGGTAAAATATACCTAGCAGAGCTTTTGCCGCCATCGGCAAAGTAAACACTACCTTATTTATTTCATACTTTGCTTATTATTTCATAGTTGTTATTTAATTTAGGCAGTGTCTATTTTGCCTCATGAGACTAAAGCACTACTGGAGCTATTTTGCCTATCAGCCGAACACAACTGGTTAAAGTGGTCACATGAAAATTCAGAGCACATGCCCCACATTACCTGTTTAGTTGACTGTGATGTCTGTAATGGCTCAGCCCAATGGACAAGTGTTGTTATGGTTTCAGTGAGGTCAAGCTGTTGCAGCTTCTTGTCTGCATTGTGTGAACTTTTGCTAAACCTCAACTCCTTGTCTCTTTGTGTATCGTACTTGTCATATGATCATTTCAACCAATTGTGTTTGACTAAAGGCAAAATAGCCCCAGCACAGCTTTTGCCTCATGAGGCAAAATAGACACTACCTTTATTTTCTGGATATAATTAAACTTGGTTAATCCAAAGTCATTTTGTTTTCTATTAAGATTCCAATGTCTGCGTTATAGTCTGGCACAAACTAATAGAGCAAATTAATGTTGGTATGAACTTTGGTGCATCCATAATTGAATTCATTTCAGTTGATTGTAATTATTGTGAATTTTTTGGTCAAACCAGATAAATCTTTACAATGGTGAGATTATAACAGGCAGTCACACATCTGGAATCAATGTTTTTAGAAAGTTACGGTTTGGAAATTTTAGACATTACTAGTGATAGACCAAAACTACATTGATGCAATCCAATAGTGGAAATGATGTATAAATATACCATTTTTGTAGCTTCAGCATAAAAGATAGAATTTCAGTTTAATTTAAAATTATGTAGAGTTTTAAATTTTCAAAACTTGCATCTATCGGAACAATCATTTAAAATGTTTTCTCAGTGAAGTCAACAACAAATAATAGATCGTTTTTTCTTGGTGGTTAACTGATTTTGAAGTTATTAATCGTAGCTAGTGGATGAATGTTTTTGGTTATTAATCATAGCTGGTGAACATTTGTGTTACCCATTTTTAGGGAAATTTCTGTTGAGGGAAGAATCGTGGATATTTACACCAAACAAGGCAATAAGATTAAATACTTTAACTTAACAACAGTTTACCATTGAATTGGTTTGCGTTTGATCCACTTGCATGTTGGATTTTTATCATTTAAATTACTGTATATGGGCGCAATGTTAGTTGAAATGATTAAATAAAATCTCTGTAAAGGGTTTATATGTTGTGTATTATTTGTGGTTGCATTGTTTGCGAAGCAAAATGCTAAAAACTGTTTGTGTGAAATTATACCCACTAAAATTTTTGAAACTAATCAGGTTATGAGTTGACCATTATGCGCAGACCAATGACTCAGCAAGGATTGAGTGGACAGAAAACAAGTAGAGGCACCCAACGACAAATTCAGGACCGGACATTTTGGCTTGGTGAAGTTCGTTCCAAATGCAATGAGATGTCTACTGAAATTAGAAAAGTAGAAAATGATATCAAAAAATTTCAAGAAGAGAACAATACATTTTTGATGTTTGAAAAACGAGCTGAAACCTTAGCTTCTGAAATCTCTGACTTGCAGGTAGGCTTTGTGTGAATAAATGTGCAACTATCTTTAAGTTTTCAAGAGCTGTCAACTAATTTTTTGGATTGCCAAGTGGTACAAAGCAATTTGTTGTAAACTACACATAAGCACTCTAATATTAATACCAGTGCTTATGCAACCATGTGTTTATTCCAGTGATTCTTTGTTGTTTGCAAATATAGTGCTTTCATTAGTGTATGGATGTAGTAGCACAGAAGGTGTAGTTTAACAAGATCTGATTATAATATGTATAAACACAACTGCATGAGTTTGTAGTATTGTATTGTATTGTGTAACGTCTTTAGTGGTACAAAGTGTGTACAAGTTTAACTTGTAACTTTAGCATAATGAAATTATATTTTATTTTATTTTTGTGACAGCATCCTGTATTGTGATATGTTGCTTGCTTGCCGGACCTGTACTTTGATAAATGAAATTATAAAACATTTTTAACAGCTAGTATCAGAGATCGACCGATATGGCTTTTTTGGGGCCGATACTGATGCCGGCCATTCATGGACTGATATAGCCGATAACTGATATTTCCAAAATATTTAAATCGTGATTTCTACTACATTAGCAAAAACAAAATGTATTCTATGCGTTACTTTTTTTGAAAAACTTAAAAATTTGGCATTTATGAGCTAAAATTTTTCAAATTGCAGCAATTTCAATATTTTCTTATGATTTTTAATTAATCTGATTAATGACGATGCTTTTGTTTTCGAATGCTTTTGTTCAACGGCTGACGCGTGCTTCATGGTTCATCTTGTCTGCTTGTTTATGAAAACGCACCTGCTAGTGTTGCTGCAAGATAACTTCCTTGACTTGTTTCGTTGTGCTTTCTTGCGCAAGTTGTCTGGATGCGTGAGGAAAATAACAGCGTTTTGTCAACACCTACTGAGGCCGATACAATCGGCCGTTTTGGCCAATACCGATATATCGGTGAAACCCAAATATCGGCCCGATATATCGGTCTATCTCTAGCTAATATCTTCCCAGACGTGCAACAGCTCTACATTTTACTTTTTTGGTGTCAGGTTTTTGAAAAATGTAGGCACTATCCACAGTTTCTTGAATGAACTACTGAATATTTTCAGGGTGAGCTTCATGATTACAACATGATGATTGACCGTGTCAATATGAACCAAGAGCTTCCTGACATGGTTGAAGACCTTGATGCTTTAAAGATAAAAAATGATAAGGAAGCAGAAAGTCTTGAGAGAATTTTTGAACAAAAAGAAAGCAAAGAGAAACAGATTGAGGTCCTGGATCGTGAAATGAGTCGCCAAAAAACTTTGACTGAAAATCGTGTTCAAGACATGGATCCTGACATGAGGCAGCACTACTCCAATTTAAAGAGAGATGGCCTACAGGTAAAACAAAGTTGCAATGGTTTGGCTGGAGTTTCAGTTCTATAATGTTCCACCACCAGTTGTGTAATGGTGGTGGAACATTGTAGAAGTTCGATGTCAGTTCTATAGTGATTTACAAAAAACGAAGTCATGGCATTCGCTTGCTCTTACTGCCTTTTTTCTATTATTATTATGTGTTGTTGTGAGACATACATATTTGTACATAGTTTTTATCCCAGTTTGCCAGCTCAGAAAAAATAAACACCATGTATTGCAAGTAATTTGCTGTTTGAATGCACGTTTCTCAAACTTTTGCTTAACATAAGACCACGGTGCATGGGTTTGCTTTGATGTGTGGTGGACAATGGACACCTTCATGTGAGAATTATCCATTGTCTCACATGTATTGTTTAATAACTTAGTTGTACAAAATTTTACTTTATGACTGCCTCAGAGACCAGGTTTTAGATATGGGCACAAATAATGCACAGTTTAGTGAAACACAGTTATGGCACTTTTTTAAGTAAAATTTATTCGTTTTTCTGCAGACTATGGATGAATTAGTGAAACTGCAAGATGAACTGGATGCACTGGCTTCAAAGCAAAGCAACCTTGAAGCAGAAATGCAGCATGACATGATGAAGCAAGAAGCAGTTCGCTTATACGAGAAACTAAACGATTTAAAACAGAAGCAGAATCAGCTCGAAGAAGAAGATCAATCTAACCTGAGTCCTGAACAAGAGCAGCAACAGCTTTTGGCCACCGTCAAGAGCTTGAATCAGGAGATATCATCGATGGATCGGCAGAGCAAAGAACTTGATGATAAAGTGCGAGCGATGCAGGAGGAGCTGCAACAAGTCGAAGACGAGTTGGAAGACCAAGAGGTGAACGCGGTTGAACTTGTCGATCTCTGCGTTAGTTATCGTACAAAACCAGTGTATAACAGTAGTGCATCTGATTACTGTTTCTGATTTTTAAAGGTTTTGTTGTATGTTGCGCTATTAAGTGACAGTAAAACGAAAAAAAAATACAACGCTAATGGGAATAACCCGCATTAGTGCAGAAAGTCCAGGTGCGAGTCTGCGATGTTAACAAAGCAGAATTCGGAATTTTTGCAAAGTTATATTCAGTACAAGGATGCAAAAACACAAAATTAAACGCCATGGTGTAATTTTCAAAAGCAGCTATTTTCATGTTCAGGAAATATTCAGTGAAAACCAAGACTTTGAACCACGAAAAACAACGGGTGTGCGACATTCGCAAAAATGCAGCAGTAACTTCAGGCTTCAAACCGATCGCAATATTTGCATGTGAATGGTCACCATGACACATCAACTAGCCACGAAGGACAACGCCGTCATAGTGCCTGATCTTTAAACACTAAAAGTGCAGAGCTAAAGAGGACGCATCCAGGTCTAAAGACGAACCGTGCTCTAAATATATAGCGACGATAAAAGAGCCACATGTTTCCAGTCAGTGACGAAAACCTAAATTTCTGATTCATCTAAAAAATTTTCACAGTGAGTCACTCACTATCAATGTCCAGCTAGCTGAGTGTGGTCTCAGCCTTCCAATGTGTTACCTGCGTATTTCAACTTTTTTAGTTCAATTGTTAAGTGTTCGTTTGTCTTGTCAGTATTTAAATAACTTTACGAGCAATTTTTCCTTGGTTAAACCGACTGACGTAATGTCTGCATAATCGGAATCTTTTATCTTTTAAGAGCGGCCTTTGTAGCCGAACACTTAAAGCAATTTTTCGTTGACATGTACAATAGCGTATGGAACTACATTCCCTGGTTTTACAGTAGAACCAGAGTGCAATTCGCGGACAAGTTTATCAGTGGAAAGTGGACCGTGGACAAAAGTTGAGAAAATAGACCGTTTTAAGTCAAGTGCATCTGTTTCTTTTATAACGTCGGTCGAACCTAGTACTAAGTGTTCTGATCAACAGCAGCAAATACCACCTTTGTAACGATCGTCCTTCCGGCTTGGCCAGCCATTACATTCCAACCGCGTCATTCTTAGCTATTTATCTCGAAATTACGGTGGTAGGGTTGGGGAGGAATCTCGAGTTCAGACCATCTGGAAGTGAATTTCTTCATGTTGGCAAATGAATAAAAAATACAGAAATTTTAACTGAAGCCCCAGTTGTCTTTTCGTCCTACTGCAGCCAGTTGTAGAGATTGATAAGCTCATATAGCTGTGAAATGGTGATGCAGTTGGATACTGATGTTTTGATGAGTGCGACGCAACTTTGCATTTCGTGAATTTGCCGTTTAGTAAAAACGGTGAACGTTGTAATCACCCAGAAGTGTAACATACTCTGCAAAAGCACGTTCTGGATGAAATAGAGCTGAAGCACGAAAGAAAAATTTTATATTTGGTAAGCTTCGGAATTGACCTTGTTTTCTGGCGCAATTAATCCGTGTTCACAAAGCGTGAAACGTAAATGCTGAGCAAAGTAAATTGAGCCATGTCATTTTATTTGCTACTGTAGAGCGAGGCGGCACAGAAGTTTCGGCAGATACAGAAACGAGAACAGGTGATCGACGATTTCGAAAGAAACTACGATCGTACAAAGGAAGAGGAAATCGAACAACAGCAAGCGCTCGATGAAAACATCGTCGCTTTGTTGGAAGAAATATCGAAAACATTGTCTACTGCTGCCAATCTACCCTCTACGAGTGAGATGCAAGCTCTTAAGGTGAAACTGCTTACTGTTTTTTCTTTGCTGAATTACGAAAGTGATCTTTCCATGCCCCATTTTTTAGGTCAAAAAGTAACGGAAGGTAGCATTTGCCTTTATTGCTCCATACGACCTTTTCAGGAATCAGCGCAAAACGCATTTAGTTTTACTCAAAAAAGTTTTCGAAGTCAGATTTGCCGCTTGTGTGCGGACTTTGCATATTGCATGATGATGTCCTGCTGGAGTTGTTGCTGTTTCGATTTCGTGTGCAGAAAAACAAAAAGATCATGCCGGTCTATGAACTGAACTTGTTTTTGATTGATGTGCACTGTCTAGGTTTGATTTAGTGTGTTGCTTGAATGAATGTCGTGATCGTGGGGTTAACCTCTACTGCAAGTTTTTGTCAGTCAGAATATTTAGAAAAAGTAATTTTAGCAGCAAAAAAACTTTTTTGCTTTGGCGACATCTGCCTTGCAGTCGATCGACGCTCATGGACTTTCTTATGTTCAGGATGACTTGCAGTTCAAAGAAGGCGAATTGCACAAAGCAGAAGCGACGTCTAATTCGCTGGTGGCACAGACCTCGAACCTTCAGTTCCAGCTGAACAAAGTCGAAGAATTGGAAAATAAAATTACTTCCGAGAAGAGCGAATTAATTCAAAAAATGGACAAGATGCAATCAGAAATAGAGACTTACAAGTAAACGCTGATTTATTTGACCAATTCCAGTTAGAGCAGTGTTTCTCAAACTTTTTTGTTCCATCGCCCCCTTTTCACTCTCGACACATCGTTATTGTCCCCCCAAGCCTGATAAAGCAAAGATAGCATTTTAAAGCATTTTATTTAAAGAAATCGATGCGTACCATGGTCCCATGTTCAGTGTGATGGATGTGCTAGGCGGCCTTCACAAAGGTTCGAAATATTAAGAGACACTTTAGTGAGGTACAGTCGTAGAGCACCTCACTAATGAACAAGCGGTTTCTTTGCTTTGAGAACATTAAGAACACAGCCGAAGTTAACTCAATGATCGTTGACTGAAGTTAATTCAATGATCGATTAGTGCTAGTGATTGAACGTTTTCGCCCCCTTTGTGTTGTTTTCCCCCTTGTCCCTCAAAATCGCTCCCAAGGGGGCGATTCCGACCACTTTGAGAACCACTGAGTTAGATAAAGGCAATCAGTGATCCGTTCATGACGGAGTCGATCTTTTTTGCGGCAAATTTTCGGTAAACCGGAACCAGGCAGCTCACTCTGGAGATGCATGCCGGGTTGCAGGCCATTAAACAAACCAGGGTTGCAGAGTCGTGAGGAGTCGGACGTTTTTGTGTGGAGTCGGAGTCGGATTCCTAATAACACTGGGAGGCGGAGTCGGACTTTTTTGTCCGACTCTGGACGTCCAATTGGATCATTTTTTACATCACACTCCTAAATTAGGAATTCCTGTTGAAATGGTACAATTTCTTTTGAAACTCTTCTTGAAACAGGGATTTCTTGCCGTGCACCACGATTTCCCTTGGGTTTTGACAGCCAAATTTCATTCCCGTAATGTCAAGGAGTCGGAGTCGGAAATTTTGGAAAGGACGGAGTCGGATATTTCACCTCCGACTCCGCAACCCTGAAACAAACTCAAGCAAATCGACTCAGCTTGGCAGTACGTCAACCGCAATCGAGTGCGGCTCCTGTCTCCAAAATCGGGCAGACTGAAAGAGTGATTCGCGCCAATGATAATCATCCATGCACTTTTTTTCTGCTCAGAAACTTGGACGAGTTGCGTGCCGACTCCGAGCGCCGCAAGCGCGAGCTGGAAAGGGAGTTGGAGGAGTTGAACGGCCGGAAGCATGACTGCAGGAAGCGCGCCGAGCAAATGTATCGTCAGTACCAAGAGCTGCTGAAAGAACTTGAGGAAAACGACACTCACACTCAGCTCAACAACCTTCTGAAGAAGTGGCAGCACGTTGAGCAGAATAACTTCAGCCTTAAGGTAAAAGTATGGAAAATGTTTCATTGACTCGCTTTCTTCCCCAGTTAGTGTCATAAATGGGGCAAGTGCTTGTTGCTGTGTCTGTCAAACATTACAGTCGACGGACAACTTGTTGACGGACAAGTTCTTTCATAAACTCCTGCATTATTCATGTTCAAGATCCAATTATTGATGAAGTACAATATAACGCTTTCACATCCTTCATCATAGTTGTTTAGACTACGCATTAACTCCTTGTTCAAAAGCCGTTGTTTGCCCATGAATCACTGTATGCATTGCAGAAGAATAAAAAGTTTAAACTTTTCGTTGGGGTTTAATTTTTGTTTTGAAATGTGTCAAGGAGCATATTTGAGGAAAATTTTAGAACCACTGGCGTAAAACATAGATGCGTTCATGAATTGCTTGAACATTTTCAGGACAGCTTTGTAGATTAATCTATGCTTATCACGAGAAAACTCATTTTGTTTTGCTAGTCAGTTTTGAAAGTTGGTGCCAGCTTTTTGGTGACGCACCCAGGGGCAGTGGCGCGTACAGAATCGCGTTTTTGGGAGGTGAGTTTGAAAAGGAGACCAACTGGGAATCAACTGAAAGAGAAAAACAAGGTGGCCATTGTTCGAAACGTGCGTCAATTTATGCTCGAACTCCTATTTTCCTTCTCGTTGTTGTTAAACGACCAAGAATAAGTTGTCAGCTTCAACCAGAGGCCACCTTAAGCGACGAAGGCGCAATCTCACCATATATTTAGGCGTCAATGAAAATACCAGAAAGCACCACCTGCTTGGAAGATTAAACAGACCTGAGTCGCATTCCTTACCTGACAGTGTCTGGAGCAGGGGAACAACCTTTTCGCTATTTTCGGCCGCACTACGTTTGTTTTCATGAAGTGCCGGCGCCAGTGAGTTCAAGATATTTTGTCTTCGCATGGCTTTTGTACTACTTCCTCACACTGAGCCTAGGTCGTCCTGCTAAATATTCTCACACAATAGACAAAGAGGCGATATTAATAACTAATGCATGTCTACCTTAACATAAATTTTATATTACATGTGCACGGCCGCATATATTTTCATCGAAGACCACATGTTTCCGTACATTGCAGGTTGTGAACCCCTGATCTAGAGGGTATCTCCGCCGTCAACTACGGCATTTGAGCAACCCATGTATGGGGTCTGGAGTAGGCTGTTCCAAAATTTTAGACCCTGAAACGAATTTAGGTGAATTCTGAGCAACTCTTCGGACTGACGTTCATTGAAATCAATCACATACTCTGCGACTTCCGCCCGTGCGGATCTACAGGGAAACAGACAGTAAAGGGGGTCGCAAATTGCAATGCTGCAATTGAAGTTTGCACAGTAGTAGCGAAAGTCGCTATTCGCGTCTGTCCCACTGCCCCGTTGAGTGTCGCGTGTGTTGACGCTCCTGACTCTCTATTTCAGGAATATGTTGCTTCGCGATCAGTTGACTGCGATGCTGTGAAAGGAAAAGTATTGAAAGGCGTTGCGGAAACGAACAAGATTTTACAAGAAATCTGCGCTAAGTCGTCCCTCTACAACTCTCCGTACAGTTCCATGCAATAGCACGCGATCAGCGTTGCCCTGAGCAACCCGGTGTGATGTCATCGTCGTTGACGGTTCGCAGTATGCGATGCATTCATGTGTACTTAGCCGTTGGGATCTCGCTGGAAAGACATTTTTATTTTGCACGTCGCAGAGACCTTTAACTTTTGATAATAAAGCAATTGCCGCTAACGTTGGGTGACGTTTTCTACAGTGTAGGCCAAACGGTTGCGCCGGCAAAAATAAAATTCATGGCGATTCTTTCGGCATCTTCTTGCTCTCAAGAGGCAACCGAATTATAACCCACTAGCCTTCGCAATAGCTGAAATGAGGAAATCACGCTGAAAATATTCAGCGAGATGATCGACTATAGGTCCCGTTTTTTCAAGTGGCGCTGGCGACAGACTGATTTTATTTTGGGACTGATTTGTCCACTGTTCAGAATAAGTTTTCGAATCCAGTAGATGACTGTAGGTTGTGGCTCGGTGTTCTTACTAGCTTCTTGCAAGATGGTGAGAAAGTAAATGGATTGAAATGGTACAACTTGTTTTAAAACTTATGTTGAAATCTTGCGCGGCATTGCCAAGCACTAGCAGTTACTGTACTCTCGAAACATCCACTGTACCCTGGAAATTCCGGCCCAGTGATTCCCAATCGGGTTCCGCGAGTTATAACCTCCTGAATGTGATGCTTTCAAACTTTACCACGAAAATGTTGGCATTTTTGTAATTTACATTATAACTATTGGGCGATAGTTTGAGACAAGGATATTTTCGGTAAAATGGTTGCAACTTGTACCTAACAACTAAACGTGTTTTTGAAATTTTCGGGGGTGCAATCGCCCAGTTGCGGGCCTGGCTTGAGGTGGGATTGCGTCCACAACAGTCGTGGATTAGTGAAGCGATGTGTGCAACAGAACTGACAACGAAACCTACATTCGCTCGTGTGGGAAATGGAGTTTCAATCGATGGAACTCACGCTTGGGAATGGAAACTCGTTTTGTACAGAATCAATGTGCATGCACAAGCAAAAAATACCGACAATTTCCCTAATACCTGAGCAACACACTTCTTACCCTGAACTGTAGAAAGTTCTAAAGCGGTTGGTTTTTCGGTAACACAAATTGTCGGGTTTTGGTCAGTCCGGTATTATACCAATGAACGCTTGTGACGTGTTATTCCTTACGTTTTGCGGGTAGCTGTGATTTATGGTTCCATGACTATTGAGACCAATCCATTTGTGACTATTTATCTGAGACCACATTTACATAAGGACATTTCATTTGAGACCTATTCAGTCGAGACCACATTCATTTCAGATCATATTCATTTTGGGCCACGTTAAAGTGGAGCTGTTTTAATTTACTGTGGATCATATTTATATGATCTACCTTCCACTTTGCGGGAGACCTGAAGTTTTGCAAGGTTACGCACTGCCGTGTCCAAGGTGACTCACGCTGGGTTGTAAATGCACTTGCACTTTAAAACACCGCAGAGGCCAGAAAGCTCTGCATACCTCTGGATCGGAAGGGAGTATTGCAGCTCTGAAATATCATTTTGTTAGACCAAGTCAAAGAATTATATGATTTGCGTTCCTGCCCGTTTCCTTTATCGAGGCGCCACAATAGTTAGTTTTTAACTGAAAAATGTAGGACGAGAAAAAATGTCTTTTTGCATTGGTCGAAAATATCGCAAGAGAAAAATTTCGTAGGTTTTGAGAAGAGAAATACAATGGCGTATGAGCATTGAGCAAAACGTCTGACACGTGATCTCTATTAACCCGACTGTTTTAGCAGATAATGTTAATTCCGAAGAAAATCTCAGTGTCTGAAATAGCACGTTGCTATTGGGCAAATAATGAGAACATGTTTCTCGCCCGAATTTTTTGGAAAAATAAAGATATAGGGACTTCTTCATTTTTACTAATAAGTTTCAACATGATCGTCATGTGAAAGTTTTAGCGAATTCAGCTATTCTTCAGAATAGCAGCTCGATCAGTTCCATTTGTATGTGTGAGGGTGCGCTTTCCGCAACAACTGCAAATGGGTTACCGAGCAGCCGTAACCTTGTTTTTTGTGCCTCAACATCGGCGTTTGAAGTCAGCTCCAAGTAGGCTGAGTTTTTCTGCAAACTCTGCACGTAGATCACGGCCGTAGAGACCTGCTCTGCCATGTTCTTGGAGCAGGGGAAACGGTTCAAGCTTATTTGCCGCTTCTGGGTCTCACACAGGCTCAGCTTGGCGTTAAAGCCCCTCACTGTAGCGTACGTGTCAGATGAATGGGATGATGCGCCACCACTCCCTGCAGGGTCAGTCAAATAAGGTGGCAAGAGATGTCGCACGGAAACACCAGTTCACACAGGAATTTTTTCTCTCAAAGTTCCGTAGCGTCTTTCCTTTTGTTATCCATGAACTGACAGATCTTCTCACGCAACTCAAAAAATCTTTTCAGTACCTTTCCCTGGCTGCACCTCTCTGTGATAGGGCAAGTCACCATGCTCTGAATTTAACTCCTCTAGAAACGTTTTCAACTGACGGTGATTTAAACGTCTGGCTCAATTGGAGCCTCTATATGAATTTAACTGCTCGCGTTATCGTGCCCATCACCAGGCGCGGACACAGGGGGGGATGGATGGGATGCATCCCCCCCACCAGACCTAAAGAGGTGTTGATATGACACTTGATTTCATTTAAAATCATCGCCAAAATACTTTTGTACTGCACATTACTCGCTAAA
>JGI24159J19872_10000271_pt1 | contig 41299 bp, 26 predicted proteins | sample Ectturendosymbi4_FD_19872 | JGI IMG/M metagenome (IMG submission 19872) | reverse complement strand
GACTTTTATATAAGGGCATTAAAATCAGACGCTTGTTGTGACACAAGTATTTCATAAAAGACAAACTGTATTAAATAAAAAAGAAAGTTTTTACTTTTGTAGACAGGATACCCTGGTCTAGAAGGTTATTTTTTTCTCGTGCAGTTTTGTTAGAAGCTTTGCTTCTACAAAACTACGGAGTGTTAACAGAACAGTAGTTTTGTTTTGTTTTCTAGGCATTTGTAAGCTGTTGGCGTTCGTACGCGAGACACATTTGGCAAGCTGTCTGCAAGGATTACGCCATCGGCGGCACACGACCATAAATCTAAAAGTAGAATTAAACCGCCTGCACGGTGTCCAAAAATATATCAAAACCAACACATTCATTCGTGATTACTGCATGATGTTGAAACGTGGCCACATGAACCTTAAGTAATCTTTCCAAAAAAGCAACATATGTCGTAACAGAACTTTATACAAACCCTTGTGCCGCAATGTTGCATAACTGGTAGCGAAAGTCGTTTCTGTAAGTTAGTCCAAGCTCTTTCACCAAGTTTGTTGCTGCCCTGCTTTTAAAGTGACAAGCGTCCGCGTAAACAAAGATTAGATGATAACAACTTTTAAAGATTATATTTTATGCATAGTGTCCTACTAACTGCAAGCANAGGAGCATACGGTATTCCGATTTATTATGATTCGCACTGGTGAAGGCAAGTTTAACTGCTGTGCATCAGTGGAANTGCTTCATTTCATCATACGTAGAATGAAACACAACATATCAACAGAACATCGACTTTATTTAAATATCACAGTGATGAACGGCCATANTTCGTTTATGGACCGCTCTTACGTCCGCCAGCACGTTCCCGTTAACTCTCAGTAGCAGAGTTGCGGAGTCGGAGGTACAATGTCCGACCTTTTCAAGATTTCAGACTCTGACTCCTTAACATAAAGTAAATGAAGTTTGGCTGTCAAGAAATTTGTAGCAACTAACACTCAATGGAAATCGTGGTACACAGCAAGAACTCTCTATTTCAACAAAAGTTTCATGAGAAATTGTACCATTTCAACACGAATTCTCTACTTAGCAGTGTGATGTGAAAAATGATCCACTTGAACTGTCGGAGTCCGACAAAAAAATTTGACTCAGACTCCTAGTGTTGTTAGGAATCCGATTCCGACTCCGCAATCCTGCTCAGTAGTGTTGCCAGTTCCGATGTTTTATCATCAGATGTGAAGTTTGGAAAGAAATTTGTAATATATGATGTTTTGGCGAGAAATCTGATGTCACCTGTGGTTATATTTTGTGTTTCACGTTTCCTTTCGTTTTAAGATGAAAAGAAGTTAGATTCATAATAATGAAGTTCCTTTCATCAGTCTTTCACCCTCATGTGTGTTTGCTCAATTAGTATCGTTCCAAACTGAAGGAGCTCTCTTCGCTGCGTTTGGATTAACATTTTACATTAGCAATCGAAGCATTTAGCTTATAAGAAACTGTAATGTAAAAGTCTGATGTTATCTGATGTTGAAGAAGGCAACAATCTGATGCTAACGAGACTGTCACATAGGGGCAACACTGCTCCGTACGCCCTGTATAGCTTGTAAGTGGGATATTTCGTTTCTGGACAAGCGTGCTTCGCGATCTTACGAGCATGCACATAGCGCATTCATAAAAATATGATCGCGTCTCTTCCCAACAGTCCAGCTAATTAACCTGTATTAGAAATTACTGAAGGTTAACTTGGCCGTATTGTCTTTTGCCCCAAATTAGTTATTTTTTCTTCACTTTTCAGTACGGAGATCCAGGTGCAGCTTCTGCATGACTTCATTTGGCTTGCAACAGCGTCCACTGGCGATTTTCAGGAATCCTTTGTTGGTCATAGGCTGTCCACGCCCTCCATAGCAGTTCCACGATGCGTTGCTACAGATATGTGTAAAAGTGGTCCGTTGACAATGTTGCGGACGTAAAGAAAGATAGTTCCACGGAAAAACAAAAAGCACAACAAAAATAAATTACTTTTCTTGCTTTTAATAATGTGTTAAAAACTCAAACTAAACAACGTTTTCAAGAAACAGAAGTAGAACTTCATTCTAAAAGTGTGTTTTTTCTTGAATGAAGTTGTGGTTCATTTTTAAATAAAATCGCTTCAGCAAAAGAGCTCTCTGTCGATTTAAGATGTTTCATGATGATTAATCAGGAATAGGATTGGCTAATTAAATTAATTTGCATTAGCTTGAAGTTTCCTTAAATTTTGAACAAAAATTGCGCGTCTATTTTATTTGGTCATTTGCTATTTACTCTTTCACGCAAAAGCTGGCTTAGGATTCTAAACCTTTCGTTAAATATTTTCAAAGCAGCCAGAAAACGTTTACTTGAAAGCAGACTGATAAAATTACACCCAAGTACTGCAAGAGAATAACGTACTGGAGGCCTGCACCGGCCGACTTTTTACCTCCCGGCCCGACATAAATCAGCCCAAACCGACCCATTTAATTTAATTTAAAAAAAACTTAAAATCGGCCCGACCGAAAAGTTGCTTACCCGCCCTCAAGTACTGTATGTCATTCAATTAGTTCTGCTAAAGTCATTCACGGGCCGACATTCTTACAGCCCGGCCCACGCGCTTTCGTCGGTTCGGCATGCAAGACTGTATAATCATAATTTTTGTAAATGCTGGTGATGAAGATCGTACAAAAAAATTTAAATGTTGAAGTTAACGAATGCAAAGCATAAGAATATTCATGTTCGTTTTTGCACAATTAATCACTCCCCATAAATAAATTCACTGTTAATCAGTTCAAAAACTTAGCCATGCATTTTGCAAAATTATCCATTTCAACGAGATGTTCTGTTACATGAATTTTAAATCAAAACTTTTTCAAAAAGAAATATTTTGAAACTACTTGGTTGCTTGTTAAAAAAGGCATGAAGGTTTATAGTTCAAGCAAATGCTTAATTAAATCGACATGCCCTTTTAGCTTGATTGCGTAGTAGTATCTGAAATAATGTACCCGTGTTAAAACAACGAAGAAAACTACGTATCAAATAAAAATACGTTGTTTTCAACCTATATGAGTTTTCAGAAGTTGTCCAAGTTAACGCTAGCTATTCGAAGCATCTTTCAGAACTTGGAGTGAAATCAACAGTGCGAAAGGAGTCAGTCATTTTGATTAAAATTAGATGCTGATTTTGTGGAAAAATTACAACCGGGTGCTTCAATGCTTAGAGTCACAATGATCACATCAAATTTGCTGCGTGTATTAAATAAAATCTGTTTGAAACAAAAAATCAACGCTTTCTCTAAATTTATAAAACACAGCAGCAGTCCAGCCACACTTGCAATTTTCAGTTTAACATACCCAGTGTATTCTCAATTCATTTTTCGTAACAAAAAGCATAAAGCTGGATACGCAATCTTCCATTACGATCAATTCAAATACTTTTTGATACTTAGGGTGGGACTTATAAATAAAAAAAGTTTCAAAACATTTCGGTAAACATCGTTACCATCATCAGTATCACTTATACTTCGTTTAATTTGACGGTTACTTTTCTTACAAAGTTGTACGATACTTTTGTTTTCCAAATCCACTTACGCTTGTTATAACATGGTTTTGTTTTGAACTCTTTCTGTTTCTTCGACAATCTGTAACATCATGTTTTCTCTCCTAGATTATTGAAGCACGTGACTTCGTGCCCTTATATATGCACTGCGCGTATAGGAAATCGTGTCATGTGCGTTGTGGGTGTGCGGAAAGTTTCCTGTAACATCAGTCTGCCTGCTCATACCACCACGCACACTGTTTTGCCATGTGCTTGATACCCCGAAACAGATTTAGCTTTAAGTTTTTGCTGCTTAGACTTGAAACGATAGTTACTTTGACANAAGGGTTACAGGCATGGGCGTCGGAAGGGTGATGTATGGGGGGATTTGCCGTTGGTTGAAATTTNATATTTTCCTACGGCGTTTTTACTATAAAAATGCTTTTCTCTTAGTTTCGAGTTAGTAAAATAAAATTTAGTAAGTTTTGGCTCCCTGGAAAAATATGTTTGACCACCACCTTAAAAAATCCACTATTTCACCCCTGGATCCTTTCGATGCCCATGTTTACAAGGAGGTGTTTGCACTCAACTTTAGCGCTGCAGAAACATAGGTTATATGATACAATTTCCTATTTGTTAGATTTTGATTTGCTGATTCCGACCACAAGCAAATCGACAGCTTAACAGACTTTGCAATTTAATGCTTTGTTGAAATCTTGAGTGAATAAAACTGCTGCTTTCAACTTCAACGATAGCAAAACCTGGAGGTGTTTCTAGCTAAGCACTGACTACTTTTATTCAACTCTTCGATCGATGCAGAAAAGGTTTTGTGTGTCAGCTGAAAGTAGAAACGATTGGATCCGTTGTAATGTTTATACCTAGCTAGTAAAAGCATTTACGTTGCACAAAAAAGGTTATTGCAATTCAACAAAAGATAAACTGAAAATATTTTCAAAACTAATCAAAAAGTATTTCATGGCGTAATCTAGTAACAGACAGTAAAAGGTGCTAGATAAAATGTTAAGCCTTCGCGGTCCGAAAAAGTGGTGACTAACAACATTATTCACAAAAATATTGAAGCTGCTATTTGTTGTGGCCGAGCAAGGCAAAGAAGGATCAATCCCAGCAATCGACCACTCTGCACAAAACTCGGTTGGCAATCAACCATGGGCGTCGGAAGGTGTTCGAGGGTGCCTTGCCTACGTGGGTTTTGAAAGTTGGTATTTTTCTAAATTTTTTCGGAATTAAAGGTTGTTCTCTTAGTTTCGAGTTGGTAAAAAAAGTTTCACCACTGTTGGTTCCCCTGAAAAAATTATTTGTCTACCCCTGGAAAAATCCACCATTACCCCTTGGAAAAAAATCCTTCCGACGCCCATGAAACCAACCAGCCATGCACCTGATATCACTAAAGCAGCGCAACGAACTTCTGCTAGATTTTTAGTGACAAATGGCGTAAATTAAGAACTAAGCATAATAATGACTACAATGTTACATATGTTACATACTTGAGGAAAGAAACACTAACTGCGTGCATGTAAGTTTTGTAACTTTTTAGGCTTTCAGACCAGCCGCAACAGTCCATAAGAACGACCCAATAAAAACTGTTTCTGGACAAATATGTAGCATATTTTGCACCTTCTGCATCTGAATGCTGATTTTGATTAAGCAACATAAACACAATAACAAAAAAGCAAAATCCTGTGCTTGTGTTGCAAGTTATATTAAGTCTTTGGAAAACCTTCAACCACGAAGTTGTAATATGCAGAAAAAACTAAAGACAAATTTGTTTACACCAAACAATAAAGCCGATACTGGATGCCTTAGCTTTATGATACATTCTTTGCGAAGGTGACTGGCCTCCGAAATTACGTAGATGCATTTTTCATTCATTTATTTGCGGTTTTCGCTCTCCCGCACCCGCATTAATTTTTCAAAAATGTTTTTACAGGTTATTTGTTTAAGGATAGTCACTGCGTAGCTGAAAAGAAAGCAATGAGCTCTGGATCAGAGATTGGAGCGGAAGCTCACCCGGAATTCGAACCTTATCCAAATTTTGAACCCCACCCTGAATTTGAACCAAGACCGGGAAACATCACCGGCAATTGCAGTGCAGACGAACAGTTGAAATGGGTCTATGTGGCTTTGATGCCACTGCCTTTATTTGCAGGATTGATAAACGTTGTTGTGTGGTTAGCGGCCACCATTAACCGCAAGAAACTCCTCCGCCAAAATTACGTCTACACGTGCGTCACTAGCACTCTGTTGAGCAACGTTGCTTTTCTGTCTTTTCACCTATGGGACGAGATTGACCGCTACAGAATGCCTGCTATCGTTTCGGTTCATCCCCCAGGAGGAAAAATGCAGGTGTGTAGTGTATGCGAGAAACTTAACGATTGCTTTCACTATAACAACGCAGCCAGTGTGTTGCACGAGAAAAATTTAAGCACAGTCAAATGAAATGATGTAAGCACTGTTTTCATCCTTTGGTCCTGGTATTAAGAGATATAAGGTGAATTATTAGTTCAGTATCAATCGTCGATTTTCTACAGCGGCTCAGCATTTTCATGAACTGTAAACTTTTCTGGATACAACAAAGTCAAATACTGTTAAAACGTCAGACATGTCATGACAAAGTCTTCTACTTACACAAAAGCTGATCAACGGATCACATGAATGGTAACAAGAGAGTTGAGTGGCTCCCAAACAATTTTAAGTTTTGTAAATACAATGCCAATAAGTTAACGCTATTCAAAGGTTGGCTAGTGAAACTGTCTAAGGTGCTTCCCTTAAAAAGTTTCGCATTGTTGCAAAATAAANTAAAACTGCTTTTCGGTTTATTTTTTATTTAATCAACAAAATATCAAANACAACATACATCACGTATGGTAATTTGTAACTGTGGACCAGCATGCTATTTAACTACTCATTTGATGAGTGTTTATGATCTGCACCNCAACATTTATCAAGGTGTCATATACGTAAGGATTGGTTGTAAAAATTTTCGCCTTGTTCGTAAAATTTGAACTCCATGGCGACGTTTCTCTTTTAATATTGCATCCACTCTAACAATTGGGAATNACCACGTACGGAAAGCAGCATAGCGTAACTGCTGAATACAAAACCAGTCTATTTTCAGAGTTCAGTTAACCAGTCATTNCTCAATTGTTATATTGTCAGCAGAGAGCACTTCCTAAAGTTATCACTAAATTTAGCGTTTACGGAGAATAAATTTAGATGTTTGTGATCTCCTAATAATACAACTATGAAATTTAGTAAAGTTGCACCTTGAAAAGGTAAAAATTGCAAAAGCAACAAAAACATGGCTGATCGCAAATTTTGGGTTTTGATGTTGCCTTGGTGATTAAAACAATTGTTTCTAGCAGTCCAGCTACAAGCTTTTTTTGAGAAACACAGACTGCTTGAAAATATGTAAGCGATGTTCAATGTTCATTTACGAGTATATATTAAACATGCAAGCTAGAACAATATGAATTGACAGTAAGGAAAATTAGAACAGAAATATCTGAACAAGTCTCATTTAAGATTTATGTCACGCTACATATCCCGCATCCCGCATTGTCTCACACTGTGGTTCGTATTGCCCTCGATTTACCTGCAGGAATTGCTGCTAGTAAAAACATGAGCAATTACGCAGCTTGTCTGTTTTGTCAGCCTTTACCATTTTCGAACAGGAGCGAAAAATCTTCCAGTGCTTGCAGAAGTGGAAATCCTTGCTGTGGTCTTTTATGGGCAAATATTGCAGTGGGTACTTTCACTTCGTGCACACATTCATGGAAGTGATGCCTTATTTCCGGCAAAAGCGTTTTTTTATCGCATGAAAGTTATGATTGGGACAAACATGCATGCGAAACTGCTTCATATTTTGCTTCGAGCTTTTGTCATCCATTGGCAAATACTCTCTAAGTCTCCGATAGAAATTATAAATAACAAGCATCGTTCCATACACAGCTTTCATAATTTGTAAGATCAAATTTCTAAAAAAGTTTTCAAAACTGTTCGTCAATTTTAACAATTTTAACACTAATGCAGCCAGTGGACGTTTAAAGCAGTTCATGACCTTATTTGTTTGAAAACTGTGGTGGTTTTGTACTATTCAGTAATCAGTACGCTACCAGGTTAGATCTTAGCCATTTAAAACATAATGTTGTTTGTCATAACGCAGGTGCTCTGGACTTTATGCCACTCTGCTGCAGTTTCGTTGCTCTTTGTGATGTGCGGAAATTTGGCGGTGTTGATGTATGCCATGGTGGACAGCACCTACTTTCAAAAAAACGCAAGAGCACAGTTGGTGTCGAGACAGCAAAACACAATCAGTACTTTAAGGTAAGAAATAATAATGACGAAGAATGAGAACAAGAATCTTTGTACCGTGTCGCTTTTATTTGTGGCTTGGTGTAGAGACGTTAGGCAAGTGGATAAATACGTAGCGAAGTACTGATACCTTAAAAAAAACTGCAGATTCCCGCATTGGCAACCGCTTGTAAGGATAACAGGTGAACAGCTTTTAATTTATACAAATGCTGGATACTAGATACAAAGCTCAAAACTGTCTGGCTTTTTCGTGAGAACTTAAAAGAAGTTCCTCGAAATTCTGCGCTCTATATATCTACGCGCGTGAGGTTTTGACGAACAGTGGCAACGTCACTTACGAACATCTACCACTCCGTGTATAGTCGTGACAAAGCAACAACATGTCTGGGGTGTTGTGTACGCAAACTGCAGTCGGTTCGTCTGGATAAGGTCACACGTGACTCTAGTCATGGTTGCACCGTTAGACGGGTCTGCTGGCAGTTGACTGGCAAAGGGTGAGATGGCACTCACTGCTGACGTGATCCGCACGAGACTGATTAATTATTATCGTCACGAAATAACCTGCATTGTGCTTGCACGTTTCTTCATGTTGAGAGGTCTCCTTCGGATTAGCTTCTGTACGTGTACATTGCCGCTTGCCAGTACCGGTAAGTAGAGTGTGGTTGAGGGAGGTTATAAGTGGACAAAAACAGTGTTTTATCCTGACACTGCAGAAAAAAACATACGACTCGTTTTAAACTTGCCCCAGCACAAATTTAGTACAGTAGATTGCAAATTGCAGGGCCGCAACCAGTTGATATATGTAACTTGTTGCTGTACCTAAGAAACACATATACTTTTGAAAATTTTTCAGGTGGGGCAATTGCGGTTCCCCCTCTTGTGCGGGCGTGGTAAAGCGCATAATTCCCTGCTTCTTTGGTACGCTGCAGTGAGAATGTGTCATCCTGTGAATTTATAATAGGGATTGCCTCGTGCTACAAGATTAACAGTGAAATCATGCGCGTTTCAATGGTCCGCGATTTTTATGAGAGGTGGCAGTTACACCACCTAAAGTCCTTGACGTCTTAACATTTTGGAAATCCAACTAGAAAGGGTTACATACCGACTTGTAGATTTTTTCCGCTTCCTTATATAAATGCATGACTTGCACTGCTGTACCTGCAAATGATATAAAAAGATGATTCAAGGCTTTGCGCTTCCAGTAACAGGTTAATTTTTTTGCCGCCAAAGTCTGTGCAGGAGAAAGTTTGTTGTGCATGCAGTATGCACACCTACCGTTACATACAACAATTGCTTCACTGGAAACTGAATCGCTGGTCAAAGCTAGGAGACCTGCAGACAGATTTGTAAAACTTTTTTTAGAACTCTTCATGCAAAGAAAAGGAGAGCTGCGCTTCTCATTGCGTTTACTTGGCTACTGCCTCTAGCAATGACGGTCGCGGCTGTGTACAACTGGAATTGCGTTGCACATTGCAAATGCTCGCCAGGTGCATTGGGTGAGCTATGTCCCAGGAAACAAGGTTGTTCAAGTGTGTGGGCGCCGATGTCCAACTCCTTCCTCGGAGTCAACATTGCTTTGTGGTTTGTCGAGGTAAATGTCAAGTTATTTTTGTTAGATTTCGTATTGGAAATGACTACAAAATTCAAACTGCAACCTTTGACTAATTCGTAACAGTCACAAAACGTGATCAACTTTTGAAAACTCGTGATGGTACTGCCATCTGAAATCAACAGAATTGTGGCACGATTTTTTTCTTTAGGTTATCGGCCTTATCACGTTAACAGTGCACGGAATACGAAACTTCCAGACGTTTACGCTCGTCCACGTGCGTTCCAAAAGAAGTCGCTCTCAACTCGCTTCTAGCAGCGTGACTCTGTCGAGAGAGGGTGCGCAATTTGATTCAAAGCAAAACAAGGCTCACGAAAGCAAAGATGCTGAATCGTACAATGAAAAAAGAAAAAATAGATCAAGCACTTCCAGCTTTCCGGATAAAGAAGACTCCGTTTTCTACAACAACCTGCAGTCAACAAAAATGACACTGGCTAACCCGCGTATACGGCTGATGATGGTTTTAGGCGCTGTATTTTTTGTGTGCACTTTGCCAGTGGCTGTTGCTTTTATTGTCGACGCTAGCTTGGTGAACTTTAACATAATGGCAGCTCAAATTGCCACAAAAATTTCTGTTCATCTCTACACATTGCTATGTCCTCTCTTGTTAGTGAAATACATGAGCAACCTTAGAGAGGCTGTAAACCGGTTCTTCGGTTCCATTCTTTTTTCGTTTGCATAATGGCAGGTTTTTTATGCAATCGTACTTGATATGAAAATTGTGAAACATGACTGCTTGCAGCAAAACGCAACTGTCATTTGCAGTAAGGTGTCAAAATTTGTCATCCTTTCTATAAAAATATGACATGCTTGCGCAAATCAGAATGTCTAAATCTCTTGCCAAGCAGTGCTGGGCAAACCGTGGTCTGTAAACCCTAAAGATATGACTTGGTAAGGCTATTTGTATAAGCCCTCCTATGTGCTGAAAATGGCTGCGAGGCCAAAAGCGTTGCTTACGGCTATTAGCACATTGTTCACGTTCACCCCTTTTCTCGCTTTCATAAAATGTGCCTGTTTATAGCCTACACAGGAAATTTCGCTTTGTACTCGATTTTCACTGTTACGTGAAGTGATATCATCCTGTAAATCTTTTTAGCATGACGAATCGCAACTTTTGTAATGTGTTTTGTAATAAACTAGCAATATTCAGTACTCTTTGCGCTAAATATTCCGAACCTCGAGTTTGCGAATTATGTTGCAATATGTTTCAGTGAATTATGTACTGTATCAGTGAATCTAAAAAAATCTACCCCAAGGCAGCAATTAAATATAAATCAGTGCCATAACCAGGGATGTAGTGCTAACAAAAAGGTGTGGGAACGCATCCAAAAAAGGGTCATTTTAAAACAGCTTCCAAATCATATGAAAGCAATACGTAAAAAAGGTGTGAGAACGCCGTTCCCACGCGTTCCCACCCCACTACACCCCTGATCATAATAGACATTCTGGAAACGCCGGGCATGAAAATTTTGTTCATTTTACGTGCTGATCACCACTTAGCTTTTCGTTTCGACTGGTGTATCAAAGGCCTTTGCAGACTCAATTTACTTCATTTCACTTTTATCGCGGACGATGTAATTTAGACTTTATGAGACGATAGGCAAATGTCCAAGGAAAATGTGGCACTGGCTGACGTAACTTTACGAACTGCCAAAGTCAATCAGGGCAACTCTTACCGTCAACCATTACTACCAACGATGCTTTCAACAGGCTCCCAGGACAAGCGGCAGACATCACGTTTGAGAGAAGGGGAGCTCTTAGAATAAACAGCGGGCGGCCTGGTTGCCGACTAATCCATAACTACGAGTGGCCTGCAACCGGCAGACGCGTGAAAGCGACACATTTTGCCACAGAAGTACATCACGAGCCGGACAGATGTGACGTTCGTTAAAAGGCTTTGCGACAAAAGTTATTCTCCTTCGGCTTATAAACAGAGTATGAAGTACGCTCATCGTCAAACATACCAGGAGCCTCCACCGCTGCCTGCAACAGAAGATGCTGAAATGTTATCACCTGAAAGATACCCAGCAGAATGTTCCATAGCCATCTTCCTTGAACTCGCAATGTCGAATGCTTGATCTAGCGCCAAACGGTGGTATGGTTAACGGATGGCGTGCAACCATAGGCCATGGATGAACGCATCTCGCACAAGCTCTTCCCATGGGCGTCGGAATGATTTTTCTAGGGGCGGAAATAGGGGATTTTTCCAAAAATCTTCTAGGGGGGCCAAAATGGATGAAAGTTGTTTTTTTCCCACTCGAAACTAAGAAAACAACCTTTTATCTGAAATTTTCAAAATCCAGAGGGGCCACGGCCTCCCTGACACCCCTTACGACGCCCATGGCTCTTCCCTATACCTTTCGGTTATCACATCGCTAAAATTGTAATCCTTGCGTGAGATGAGAAATTCTTGCATGAGTGTCTGCAAGAGTTCATCCTATTTCTTCTTTCTCGTAACTCATAGGTGTAAGAGCAGGCAAATTTTTGGGGATGCGAAGGGATTTTTACCGGATTCTCCCAAACTTTCCCGAAAAATACTGCAAAATAAGTGACCTCCAAAAAAGCTCTTTATGTCAATTCGGGCGCAACGACGCACTGCCGCAGTCTCAGACAGAAGAAAAACAAAAAGCAAAAGCGGTGGTTAATAATCAGATTAGTGACAAAACAAGCGAATCTTGTAGTTAATTTGCAATATATCAGCATGTGATGTTGCTATGATCAAGGTACTTTTCTACATTTCAAGTCAAACGTTTTAGGTCGTTTTCAGACTGCAAAACCTGTGAGTAGCGACAGCCGTACACAGGGCTATTGGCGTCGCAAGGATTTTTATCCAGGGGCCAACAGTGATGAAATTTCATTTTACCAACTCGAAAATAAGGGAACAACCTTTTTCTACAAAAAATTTAAGAAAAAAATATCAAATTTCAAAATCCTCCTCTCTGTCAACCTATTCCGACGCCCACGGACGGGCCTGCATTCTTGCCAGTAGAACGCATAAGACCCAACGCTCAAGGTGACGTCAAGTCGAACAAGAAACTTTTTCGTTGCAAATATCAAAATTCCTAGTGTACAGAGCCGGCAACCGTTTGTGCAAAATTTCTGAACAACTTATTTTCACACATGCTGTTTTCATCTACATTATTCTGATACACCATCGTCAATGGCAGGTATTTCAAAGTCAGTTAGCAGTCTATCCAAGTCATTGAGACTAGTTCAGGCAATGTTTGTGCGTTTCTTTCGCAAGTGAAGTAAAAAACTAAGGGTCGCATCGCATCAGCTCAGCAGTACAATTTGGCAGGCACTGTGCTTTTTGTCGACCTGAGAAAGCGCTTTGGATCTCATGTAATTCCAGCATGTTGAATAGCTGTAGTGTGTATAGTAAAAAAAGTGGGAAACAAAGCTTGTATCACCTACTGGCTCTCAACAAGTGTGGGAACATTCTCCCAATGCTTTCTATTCAACAACTAATATATTTTTAACATGTTCTACTTCCTGCCAAGTTGTTGGCGTATGTATCTTCCAGCTCATCGCCAAAAATAAGAAATTTGCACTGGGTAGCAATTAGAGTCCTGCGTGGGTTAAAATTTGTTGTCCGTTCCTGCCCCGCACTCGCAAAATTTAAACCCGCAGAAATTTAAGAAATCTTGCCCACTCCCGCCCTGTACCCGCAGACTTCTAACCTGTACTCGCCCCGCACCCCTTCTCAACGCGCCCTGCATTGTTTCCGTCCCAAACCTGCACCTGTCACTGTGTGTGTTTGAAAATCACTAAAAACTCATGCAGTGTGTTTCGTCCTTAGTGGGAATTTATTCAGTGCTTCATTTCAACGCCAATGGAAGGTCTTGAAAAGCACTATACTGTAAGGTAAAAACGTTAAACCTAGTCAAACTTCAGCGCTTCTTTCACAGAGTACTGTTGAAAAAGAGTACGTCTTTCACTGAGGAACTCTTTAAATTTGCTCTTCTTCTATTCACGACATGTTGATCGCAACTAAACAGTCGTTCACTAGCAGCGCTGGTTGCCATCACGCAGAACGTATTCCCTGCAAGATGACTGAGACCTGGAAACTCCATAACCTGTGTTCTCGGCACCATTAGAGAATGTCTCTACACTAGCTTTGTCAAACCGGCGGCCCGCATGCGGCCTAGTAAGCTTTTCATTATTGTGTATGTACAATACGACAGCCGGATTTTATTTTTACAATCTCAAATTCGACATTTTCGATGTAATGGCATTTAGTGCCTGTTTATCGCGTGCATGCACTACGTACTGGTAGATCTCCACGTGACCAATAACACATCGGTGCAAAACTGATTTCTAGTTTTCTGATATTTACTAATGTGTTCCTCTGCACTAAACTGATTTAGAAGTACCCTTGTTCTTCCATTAGCACCAAATGTGCCGGTGGCATAACAGTTTGGGAGTGATTAAAAGTGCACTGTCGTTACCAACGCAGTTAGCATTCAAATACTCTCAGTAGCTTTAAACTAACTTTTGGTTTGCTAACATGAAAGTGAGCCATTCAACATGCAATGCAGTCNTCATGAANACAGCGACATAATATTTTGNCCAGTAAGGCGTTTCGTTTGGTATAGCTTCTCTACACCTTTGTACCACAAACTTTNTGTAGCGTTAATTTTTTTTACTCATGTCACTTTCACATGCATTGAGTCAACATTCAGTTACCCGCACAAAAAATTTCTCATCGCGCGCCCGCCCCGCACCCGCACGCATAACTCTGCGGGTTTCCGCATCCGCCCCGCAAATGAGGGTACCCGCAACCCGCACGGATTAACCCGTCCGGCGCAGGAATCTCGTGGCAGTCATAGGCGTATACAGATATTTTAGTTGGTGGCGAAAACTGCAGTCCTTTTAGTGGCGACCAAACGAGGTTACATATTTGTCACTGGTAGGATGTAAATAATGAAAAGCGGCACAATTTTCTTACTCTTTTATGGCAGTTTCCCCTCTAATGATAGAGTACCTGATGGCAAGAAGATTTTTACAAAATTGTCTTTGTGAATGCTGCTAGTTTTTTTATCATTTGGAAAAGGAAATATGTCTCGCAGATGCCCCAACTGAATTCTGCGTGACAGGAACCATAGGCCTATGAAAGGTATAAAATTATCTGAAACCTACTCCTTTCCGTGTTGATTTTGTTCTGTTTGCTCTTTGGGTCTGCTGACTCGAAGATTTGGTGATCTTTCAACTGCTACTACATACTATAATTTTTTGTTTTTGCGTCATGAAAACGTAATTACAAAACCCTTCAGTTTCACTGAATTTTGTTTGTTTGTAAAACAAATAGCGCAATCGTTCTGAATTTCACACGTTGCTTTCATTTTGGAAGAAAGGTTTGACAAAGTCACGTTGTTTATATAAACCCATGTCACTGTTGCTGAGTCGTCTATTCTTTGTGGTAAAAAACTTACGAACTGCGGGTCTGGGATACAATCGGCAGTTCCACTGAGAGCTACGAGCAGCCTTTGGTTTACGGTTGATCTTGACAACGATGATCGCAGTTATGGTTAAGGATAGTGTGAATAATGGTGCTGAAGTTGGAACTTATGAAAGTGTTTTACAGCGCGTTAAACAGTACTGAGAAAGCTTGTGTAGTACTGACCCTCTCCTCGACATCTTCAGTAGCTCGTACAGCTTAGTAGTTACTGAGTCGCTTACTCCAACCTGTCTCGCTCCTTATCTTCGTCGTACCCTTTCACTGGATAAGCTGCAGAACTGGCGCAAGGCAGAGATGAAGTTGATTCATGCATCGATATTCTAGAAGAACATTCCGCGAAACAACCATGTCGAATAGAAATTTAACATCTTTTACATATAAACATGATGTTTTATCAAACATATTGTCGATAACTCTGAGCCAGGGGTGCACAACGTTTTCGCATTACCAGGGTTTTTTTGTTAGGTACCCGGTATGGACCTGTAGGGACCCGAAAAATTTCCGGCTAAAATTCATATAATTAGAGGGCTTTGAGCGCCTTGATAATTTTTTCTGATTCTAGAGACCCGAATTAGGTCCCTAAAACACCTAAAAACCCTTGCATTACGTTTATTTTTATGAATTACGGCCGCCAGCCCCAGATATTTTTATTTTTTTACATTGCTTCTGTTCTGCTTCTACACACTGAGCCTAGCCTGCTTCCACGCGGCTGGTTGACCATTTTTCTAATAAGTATCCTCATACAGTCGACAAAGAGTTTTTATTAATTAACGGCCGCCATAACATATATACTGTAATTTTAATCACACATTTACGGCCGCATACATTTTTATCGGCGACCGCAAGTTGTGCACCTCTGCTCTAAGGGATTGAATCTAAACAGTAGTTTAGCACTTCACTAACAAAATATAAACTCACTAAACACATAACAGGTGATATTTTCCACAACACTGCCATCCGCAAGTTTCAAGAGTGAGAAAGAAACATTAAAACACTGTTTTAACATAAAAACACTTCGAATTCTATTAAAACCGTGGCGTAAGTTTTTCATTTCATTCAAAACAATAACGTTTATTTCAAAGACGTTTTTGTCGCGACGCCGAGAATGGAGTTGGCGAGCGATTAAAATTTTTAAAAAGCGGTTGATTGACTTGGAGCGGAGGTGCTTGAAAAGGTGCAGGGGTATAAACTCCAGCCTTTGACAAGCTTAAGGGAAGAAGGCGTGGAGGAAGCTCCACGAAATCTGCAGACTCGCTTCTCAAAATTTCGTCATGGCGATGCTCGGTAGAGCTGACAGCCTCTTCAGAATAATCTTCCAGCTGCTTAGAATGAACCGTACTCGTTTGGAAATCACGGTGATTTTGATTAGACGATATTTCCGTGTAATGCGATTCAGAGGCAGACCTTTGATAGCTCGCCAAAATTTCCTCGACGCTGACTGGAACACCATTAATTTTGACGCTTGCTTCAGGAAACTTCGAGGTTGCATCTGCCAATCGAGCAGCGTTGGACCAACGTGTTTGACCCCCATGGACCCAGGATATGGCTGGCTTGGGGTCAATGCCTTTTACTTTGCGACAACATCTTTGGTAGTAGTCTTGTTTTCCGTACCCTTCATATACCGTTTTGTCAGTCTGGTTGCGAAGAAAACCTGTTGAAGAGAAATCACAGTGGCCTAGAAATGAAAAATATTACTAATCGAGAAATGTGAGGTAAAACAGGTGTTAAATTTAACGTAATATTTATTTTGCCGTAAAAAAACAAATCTGGTTGGATTTTTAAGTTGTTGCGCCTGAAGAAAACCTCACGTGCTGTGTTGTGGTGATTTGGTTGGTGAATGGTTCATATACCATTCATACACACGCATGTTACCATTAAGAAGTCTCGCTAATTTCTTCGCCTGAACCGGGACTTGTTTATTTTTCAGAATACCAGTAAGAACAAGACTGCACGTGCTACCAGCAAAATTGTTAAAGGTTTTTTTTGCAAACTTTTGAATACGTGATTTTTTCATAACCTTAACGTTTGATCAACTATTTGTCTAAGTATGTTCTGTTGACTCTAAAAATTGGCCATTAAAATCTGTACATTTATTATAAATACTTGTAGGCCAAACATCGCTTTCACGAACTGTGCAAGTTGAAAGTAATAGAAGGATTATATTCGCCTGTATGCCCTTGCTACCACCTAATAAATTCCAAAACAATGAATTAAAAACGCAGAAGCTGTATGCCAACTCCATCCCATAAATGACGCCATTCGTACGAAGTGTGACCTTGGACGTTTTAGCGGATTGCATCATATGTGCGTGTTGGTCTGGCAAATCGTTCATTTAGGAATCAGTACTTTGACAGTAACGCTCTCTGCCGAGTAATGAGCAAGGCTCATCAATCAACGGTAGAGTTTGCCAACAGTATCACAGTCTGTCAGTGACAAAACGCAGTGTTACAGGTTTACTTAAATTTAATGTTATGATTGCTTGTATTCAAAGAGACTTGACAATGTTTTGTAAATTAGATAAAATAACCATTTTGGTGCTACATTACGAAAACCGTTCACAATAAAAAGCACGAGCTGTTTTGATGTAGCGGTAAATTTCGATCTGTTACAACTTTCGCAAAATTCTGGAAATGAAGCAACGTTGACGTAGTTGGACATCACAACCCAGAGATTCGGCAGCATCATTACTGTGCCACCACTCTCTCTAAAGAGCAGTTTTAACAAAAAAAGCTCAAGTGCCCAAATTTTGTGCAGGACGTTTTGGTCACGGAAGGTGTATCTATATCCAAAGCTGGAGTGCTTGCACCTACGGAATGTATCTGTTTCGATAGCAAGCCATGACGTGACAAAATGCGCTGTTTCAAACATTGCAGAAAATCACAAANGGCTCGTAGCGTTATTTGGTATGTCATTGTCTCCCATGCTCTAGTTGTGTTCTCTCCAATAAAAANGGCTTTAGCTTTTCTAGATGCATATTTATTTTACCATAATTAGAAAACTTTCGTGCTTNTCAAACTGGGGAAGATTTTTTTGAAAGTTGCGAAAAGCAATACCTTCAGAATTAGCTTGGTACTGCGGTAATAAAATCTGAGTTTCTATTGGAAACAATCGCGAGAAAAACACGTATTTAAATGATATTAGACTGGTCATTTTGACAAACTGTTGTTCATCACAAACGGTTTAAAGTTCACGAACAAACCACTGAACTACAACGCAGGAAACAGGTTGCGGGACACATTAAAAGATCAGTTGAGAACATAACTCAATAAGGGGGAAAAATGTTTGGGGCAGTGAAATGGGGTTATCTTTAGCGGCTCCTGCGTCAGTAGTTTGTAAACGGCAAATGATTCGCGAAACGACGAAACTTTTCGGCAAACACAAGACACACAACTGACACCACAAAAATCGCGGAACTATTTCGCACATATGATGTCAGTTTTTATCTGGCAGAAATACAGACTGCGCAACACGTCATCAGTGGGCGCTGTCCCTAATTGTGACAAGTCCCGACTGATAATATTTGCGTTGTATTTCTGTAGGCTGTGCCAAGCGTTGTAGTTTTGTAGGCTGTGCATGCTTTTGTTCGAAATCATAACTGAGCACAAAAGTTAACAAATAAATGCGTAAGATGTCTCATACGAAGAACACTTGCAGGAGAATATGCTGGTTTGCCTGTGATTCGGTTTGATTTTCACTGTCACTATTGCTCCCATAAAGAACTTCAGTATTAGGCTGGTGCGCTTGATTGTAGATTTAGATTTAGTGCGCAAATTGATAGTTTTCCTTTGTTTTCCGTGTTAATCGTACAAATTTAACATCTTTTACTCTACAATCCATTTTTTATGTGTTGAAATTGCATAGATAGAACTTTATATTTTAAACAACCAGTTCAGATATTCTTCATGTGATGGCGACGCATCAAAACAGGCCTTACCAAGGCTAACTGATTCGATTCCTTCTTCAATTGGATCATACTCAAACACAGAGCGTGGCTGAACTTTCCACTCTTCATGGCGGTAGCCTGTGGTGATGAAACATACAAGTAAATAGTTGCGCTAGATCTAAGATCTTACCAAGACATTGAGGATTATGCTTGCAGCACTATTCCACTGTTATATAGCCAATCGCAATTGAAATTCGCTGAAGAGCTTTGCTACGTTGTTGAGCAGAATCGCTTTTAGAAAATATTTTTTCCCAATTTCTTCGCATAAAATTACACTCGATACTTTTTCTTCTGCTTTTCTTTTGTACCTCATAAATTATTTTTTTATTTCTTTTACTTTTTTATTTTAAAACTTGATTTATAAATTATTTTCACCAGACCAAATTTCCTCAAAATTTGATCCATTTTTTTGTTTACATAGGCATGCTGTCTTCATCTGTAGCCTAAATGTACTTCACCACGTTCTGTGATTGTTTGTTTTTCTAACTGTGCTTATTTTATTTCCAACTGTTGTTTTTCAACACTTGTCAAAAACTAATAAACGGGTTGGTTGTTTTGTTTGTCTGTATGACCCTTGTGGTCCTCCATTAACACCTATGTGACAAAGCGACACTCTTAGCTTACACTGATCAGTTATTTTGCCATTGTGTTTTGATTTATTCTAATGTTCACTGACAATTGATTTCGTTTTTGCATGATTGGTCTTTTTTCTTTCTGTTTATTAGCTGAGTCACATGAAATAATATATAAATTAATCAATCTTCTCTACGGAAAATTCAAGGAATTTAGCGAATCCAACATAGCACGGTCAAAGTTTGAACCTGCCTTGTATCTTTTTAAACCAACAAGCTCTTGCTACTTTAACATCAAAAGAGCTCTTGCAGTTCTTGCAGTATGTGCTACGTTTTTTGATAGCTCTTGTGGTCTTCACCATCACTCAGTTTTTACTTGACCGGTCGCAAACAACTGATTGATTACACTGGATTTGGCTGACGAACGATAAAACCATGATAAAAATATTTTTAGCATCTTTAAAAATACCCCAAATCTGCACTTTTCCATAACCTTGCCAGCGCAAGATTATGATTGACCTTATTCATGCTGTCTTCTTTTTCCTCAAGAAAAAGTAACAAAATACGAGCATTAGCTAACCGGAGTAGGTCTACAACCGACAGTCTTCGTGTAAATATATACGTACGAGGCATAACAACCAGTTTGCGAATCAGGCAGCACAAGTTTTGACTATGATGTTATGTACGCCGCGCTACATAAAAATTATATTTACTTGAAACCGACGGCAGGACCTCAACGGAAGAAACAAATCTTACCAATTACGGGGAAATTTAGAAAAATACTTGAATTGAAGATATTTTTTTGTTCCTGTGAGATTTTATTAACTTTGAAATTTTCCAGTTCTGCCAAATTCTTGGTTGGTTGCTGCGCTGACAGGGTTTTTATTATTAACACAAGAAATTACTATCACACTCCAGCAAGATTCCGATGCTCCCAGATATTATATAACAGAAAAATTTCATGATAAACAGGGGCTTTTGGCGACTGCATCAAATGCGATACAGTGACAAAAAAACGTAGTGTTGGGGAGATACCTTGGTTTGTCAGTTTTCAGCGTTGTTCTAAGAATAAGGACGCTAACCATAATGCCGACACACACGCGACTTGTCTCTTTACAATCGGTAAGCTTCGGATTATTGCATTTAGTTCATCTAAGAGTCATATATAGTGGAAACTATTTGGGCTCGGCGTATGCGCTATCACGCGGATATACGAAGTTGCGGAGCAAATATCAAGTAAATTTTACGTTTAGCCAGCACTTGCCAATTTCATCATTCAGAACTAAACATGTTTTTGCACGAATTGGTGCAGTTGAAATCGGACATATTTCCGTTTCTAAGTGGGAATCTGTGAACAGCAAAGTATTTTTACAGCCGTTAATCGAAATGCTCAAAGGATGTGACGAAAACATTGTGAAATTCGAGGCTTCAATTTTGTTTTTTCGTTCACCACCTACTATTCCAAAGCAAAAGTCAACCAACAAAATATTGCAATATTTATTGCAATATTTTGTGTAAGAAGATAATGCTGGAATGAAGAATTCCTCTTTCTTGTTGGAAGATTACGCAAGAGGAAAGACGCATTGCTGCATATTTTGACATATTAGTCAATGACATATTAGTGACGCATGACATATTAGTGACGGACAACCTATGACTCGCGGACCATCTTTTACAGCCTTGGAAGCCAAGACTATCGGCCCTAAAGATCTTTTGAAAAATGGCCCACGTATGCCCCATCACAGGCCAAAGGACTCTGTTTGCAACTGCTTTCTTGTTATCAGTGCAGCAGGCATTTTTCATTTTTGCTACGTCCCGATTAGCTAACATATTGGCTCTTTACTGTAAAAGCTGTGTTGTGTGGTTTTAAATTCAATGAAATGGACGCAAAACGTTTCCTGCCTCGATTTAATTTCAAAGATTGTCATTAAACCTGTGTGGAATGGTTGAAAGTTGAGCAATATGTTTCTAGACGAATGAATAATTTGGAAAATGATTTTGCTTTTAATTATGTGGCATTCAGGCCTTCTATTTCATCACGTTGATTTCGTTTCTTGACGCTCAGTCATGCAAAGCTCATACCTAAGCCAAATTACGCGCATCTGCGTAACTCTACTTGCATCGAGAGTTTATAATAAGCCGGAACCGTAAAATGAAGTGTTGCAACAAATAATGTCACTTTGCATGGTGCGCTTTTCAAATAATGACTTGGCCTACATCATGCCTGCAACCAGGGGGGCAACCCGCCAATTACCCCCAAGAAATTTTTAAAAATATTGTGAAAGCGTCAATAAGTTTTTTACTTGTTAGGTACAACAACAACAACATACAATTATTAACCCCCACAAACATTTCATGTGGTTGTGGCCCTGATCTACATTATTTCATCCCCTTTGGACATTTGTCTTTGCAAATATATAAGCGTTGAGATTGCTGAAAACCAGTCCATAAGAACATTACGGACTGGTTACTCACCTATTCCTGTATTAATAAAAGCGCAGCTTTTCGGAAAGTTTTTATCAGTGTATTGTTTGATGCTTATCCAGTTTGGGGTAATATTTTGCCAAATCGTTATAGGTTTAAATCTGTCCAAAATTATCCGTTGGCGTGCTACGAATTAAACAACAACATCCCAAGCGAAACGTTCTTATTTCATTGCTGTATATTCACTCCACATAACAGTGTGCAGAGTATTGTTTAAATAATCAATTTATTTGTTTTGCAAATTTAATAAAAGTTATTACTGATAAAATCAACGAATATTTTATGGAAAGTTTTTCAAAATATTTTCGATGCAAACTACACACAGTATTTTCCATCCCAACATAAATGCAGTAATCGATAGAGATTGAGGGAAAAGCTTCGAGTTTGTCAGTCCAATAAGCTTCTTCAGACGGACCTCATAGTAGATTTACCAACAGACCAAACATTACAACTGTACCAAAAAGCATTATCTTTCTTTCAAGGCTCATTGTTGCTATTTTGTACACCAGGCTGCCTATTGCACATTAACACTTACTTGGCAAATCATTGTTGTATCTCGACGCCGGCCTCTCTAAAACTAAAACGCTCTTGAACTTGGTACCAGCGGCAGAACTTTGGTGGGTGTTCATAACAACCAAATAAACAGGACGTACGAAATATCAAATAGCTCGGTGGCAAAAATAGAGGTTCAAGTACCAAAAAGCCAAATCATATTCCTATGTATGTTCCTGGATAAAGGATAATAATAATATAAGGGCTTGCAGATCGGTGATAGCAAAGTAGCAATTTCCAGTTTGTTACTCGCAGTTAGACATTTCGATTAAACAATTGATCGGCAAAATTATAAGTAGAAATTTTAAAGGCTTATAATTGCTATAAGGTCTTTAATTACTATCTGCAATGTAAAATCAATGGGTAACACACACAAAATTTAGCTTTGGTTAAGCGGCATTGCTTACTTACTTTTTCTTTAAAAATGTTTCATGCCTAGCAAATTCTAGAAGTTCTTTTAATGTTTCGAATTCTTCCTTTTATTGTGAGAAAGTCACTCTGTTGATCTCTTTTTAGATTTACACCATTGTTTCAAAAATTTTCTCAAAGTGACGTTATTGAGCTAAACAACCTGGTGTTGCTTTCATTCTCAATCCTTTGATTTTGCCTTCCCGTGATGAGCACATTTCTGCTTCGATTAAATTTTGTTGTATTCTTATTTTAGTGGATTTGATAAATACTATTTGGGTATAGTTTGCTCATAACAACGGGATGAGTATCTGTTTGATTGTTCATCGAGAGTGATTTCCTCAGTTTCATGTTGTGTTCTTTCAAAAAAACAATTATCTGTATTTTTTTGCAAGATAGTTCGTTTTCCAAACGTTTTGTGCGCTTCATCACGGGTTACAATGTTATTTTGACATTGGAAATATGCGGAAGAACAAACGATAGGTTTACTTTTGGTATAACCATTATCAAAATTAGAGAATCTTCTTTAATGCAAACTTACCTACATTTCCTGAGAAAAAAGCAAGCTATTTTCAAGGGTTAATAAGGCCTAATACAATATACTTTGCAAAATTCAACCTATCATTGAAATGCAAAGCATTTGTTGAATCTGCAGAAGGCAGCTATATCGTCATTTCTCATCCAATGTTGTTCGTTAATCGTAGAGCAATAAGTGCTTCTTGTGAAGTTTGGACATTGATTTGGTAGATACTTTTCAAGCGTAATAACGCTTTCCTCGTTTTTTACATGTAACACTCTGTTTGACAAATTAAAAAGCAAAACCGCAACTGATGTAACTGGATCATTACAAAACTGGAAGATTTTAAGCCAAGAGATTATATAAAGCTCGTGACCTGCACCGGCACATTAGATTTATTTCCCAAGCCACCAGCTGTTTATCTCTCTACTGCCTTTTTCCCTTAACAGTGCCTCGGCAAACGTCTTTGCTGACTGGAATTGATCACAGCATTTGTCAGTTCCGCTAACGCTCGCCTAACCTTTTTATCCCATGAAGTAAAGATGTTTTATGCTGATTAGCTACTGCTAAATAACCTTGTCGTCTTTCCTTTCAAGGAGGACTTTGTCTTGGCGTANACTTACATGTTTGTTTGTTGCAGTGCACTGTAGTTCGCTTTTAACTGACTCTTGTTCACTTCCGTTTTTCTTTTTTCAGAAGCGATAACCTTCCCATTCAGAAGAACCTCCGTCGAAAACACGCAGCGCTCTTGCACCTTTTGACCAGCAACCAACCTGCGTGGATGAGAATGCCAATGACGTCATCTTGACAGGTTTGCGACGACAGCAAAGACATTGACAGAAAGCAGAAGGACGGCGAACACATCGCTCGTGCGTTGTGAATAAGTCAGGGTCGAAATATCCTTTCTTGTTCTTTGTTGCGTTGGAAGTTGTTCAAGCAGTTTTCTTCAGCATTTTTAATAATCGTTGTTAGAAAAAGTTAAGCAGTTAATGCCCAACCGCCTGATTTAAGAAAACCTCCTTTGTTTCAAGATTATACACATTTAAGTGGTTAGAAAATCTCTAATGAAGAAATTAGTCCAGTGAAAGATTTCCATATTTGTCGCTTTTAAAATTGTCAGATAATTCGTCAAGATAAATTCGTTTGTACATTCCAACAGGCATGCAGCGCGGAAGGCTGCNCTATTAACCCAAGTGACATCATCAATGTGTGTCAGAGATATTATCCTTTCTGCAGCTCTTCACCCTGATTTGCGTCACCACATAATACAGAAATAGGAATTTAGTCAAAGTCAATAGCCGTTGGTGCTGCTACTCTTAGTTGCCTTCCCCAGTTTCTTCACGGTTTTTACTTCTGCATTTAAACGAAAACAAATTTCGGTGTTACTTAATCACCCTACACATGCCAAAGTTCCTTGGTTGAACCACAAATGTCAGAAGGAAGTTGCATGTGTTCTCGTCAGAAATAAGCTTAGCTTTTTGAAAATCGTCTTTTGAAACAGTTTACTTGCGCGGTATACTTTTTAAATCATTGACACATTGTTTAGTTCCCAATGCTAAACCACTCTATTTGTTCGTCACTTACCAGTACGTTGTTGTTGTGGAGTCACTTTTTACAAATCAAACAAAAACGCTGCCATTCCTAAGAACACATTTGCCGTAGGTCCTGCCCATGCACACGCGGACTCAATAGGAGCGAGCAGGAGCGTACCGAGGTTGGATGGCGGGGGGCAAGAAACAAGCTTGGCGTCCCCTGGGAGCCAATGTACTGTAGTTAGGAAAGTACTTGCAACATTGTTGGGACTTTTCGACGCCCCTCAGTGATTCGGCGCCCAGGGCATTGTACATCCCTTGCGTATCCTCGGTACGCTCATGGGTAGGTGGGGGGCCCCTCTGATTTAGAATGTAAAACCCAAATCTCCCAAAATGACACAGGTTTACCTTTATGCTTTGCCTGAGACTTAGATATTAAATGACAAAGTTGTCCTTTAGATGATAAAGTTAAGCAGTCCTTTTAATGAATAATGTTAACGATCACTTTCCGCGCTTGTACTGTACAATGAAATTTAATTTGATTAATCATTTCAATTAACTTTACGCACTGGTTGTTCGTATCTGTTGTGGCTGTTTCATCTTAAATGACTAGGCTATATTGTAAAATTTGATTGAGAGTATTGCTATAAATGTTTAACTCTTTGGCCGCGTCGCTGTTTTTCAAAAGCACCTTTTTCATTTATGCGTAGCTTTTCCCGTTACTGCTGTTTATCGTTAATTCGTACTCATTTTTGTTTTTCCTTTGAAAATGACTTGTCGTATGAGAGGACGAAACGGGAGGATGTTTTCCTAATAAATTCATACCAGAAGAGGAAAAAGGTTGATCGAAGAATGCCTAGTGGCAAACACGCAATATATTCGCTATATCTTCCTATTTATATTGTATATTGGGGACCCCAAAGGTCAGGCTTGGGAGGGCCCCAAATCACCCAGCGCCGGCCCTGGGTAGATATTTTGTGAAACAGATGTAACTAATCATGTTATGAAAATACGGAAACCGCCCTTGAAAGTAAGCCGCACATGATGAAAACAACAAATACAAGCCACGGCTTACAATCGGATAAACACGATGTGTAGGTTCGGTATGTGAACTCGAGACATTAGTTTTGCAGTAATCAACTGCATCTGCTCTGTATGTTTAACTTTAAAAGCCTTTATCGCAGGGTTGCCAACTTGTTTTCAACAAAAAAGCCAGACCTACTCATAAAAAAGCCAATATACACCAGACTTAGTCGCAAAAAGCCAACAAAGCCAGACCTAGTCACGAAAAAAGCCAAAAAAAGCTAGACCTAGTCACAAAAAAAAACAGATCTAGTCACAAGAAAAGCGAACTAAACAGACTTTGTCACAAAAAAAGCCAGACCTAATCACAGGAAAGGCCAAAACAGTGATTAAACACACATAGCTTAAAAACATGCAGCAGTGGTTAATGTAGTAATGAACTTTTCTGTCTGTCTGAATCTTTATGTAGCTGTCGCCTGTCACATATACTTTTTACATTTTTAAGGGTTATCTACTAGCAGCAATTAGAATGAATATAATCTTCATTCCTACTCTCCTGCTGTGCTGTAGCAAATGTTTGAGATCTGAATCTTTCAACCACTCTAGCCTAAGCCTAAGTCAAATTTCCTAGGTGTGCACTACTTGCTTCATTAGTATTACTGCCACGTGAAGTCGAATTTACTGCACCTTGCTAATATTTACAGTTTATACGGTATCAGTTGCTTGCTAATCAGTTACGTTGAAGACTAAGGCACTTGGATTAAATGGGTTCATAAAAAAAGATAAAGAAAGACGGAGACTACAAGCAAAACTTCACACCATATCTTAAGTCACTGCTACGTAGTTAAATCTTAACATAACGGGAATGACATTTGGGTGTTACAATCAAATGGAAATCGTGGTCCGATGCAAGAAATCTGTTTCAACAAAAGTTTCAAAAGAAATTGTACCATTTCAACAGGAATTCCCAATTTAGGAGTGTGATGTAAAAAATTATCCAATTGGACATCCGGAGTCGGAGTCGGATTTTTTGTTCAACTCCGACTCCCAGTGTTGTTAGGAATCCGATTCCTTTCGACACCGACTCCGGTTCCCGCTCCGCAACTCTGCACTCAACTACGTTACGTTCAACAATCGAAGATGATACGAGTCACTTGTCTCGGCTTTTTTCATTGCATGTACAAGAGTTTGTTGTAAAAACTGTGCTGCGCTAAATCCGACGCCACTTGCGGGCCGCAAGTTGCAGCCTTGTTCCGATAAAAACACGTAGAAGACCCGCATGTACTCGAATGGGGGGGCGCAGATAAAATGCCAGATGTGATTTGGACTTTATCGGATGAGACTCCTTGTTTGTTCAAACGGGGTCATTGTTCAAAAAATGCTGTTTTTTTCTACTCCTCACGTTTTTCGTGGCCGTTGCCACCAGTTTCAATTTAATTAATTTCAAACAAATGAAACCTACTTCAGGTAATGTTTCAACCACATCCCGCGCAATTGTTTACTAACAATATGAGTAGAAAATGGCGTTTTCAAGTGGATTCTACTGTAATTGCGGTGCGCTAAAGTGTTGGGTAAAAAATGAACAGCATGTTTGAAAACATTATCGTTAGGTCCCCCAAAGTGCGGGACCAAAGCAATTACTTCGCTCGCGTCGGCTTGGGGCCGGCTATATGGTTGTATCTCGTAGAAAAGCGCTAGCATTACTCTCAGGCAGGTTTGCGCACAACCCACCATTATTTGCGTATGCGAACCTTAAGGGAGGTATGGTTTCATAGAACATAATTTTCAAGAAGTGATTCAGTGTTTAGTCAATGTTTAATAAAGTTTACAGCGCTTATCTTCTGCACCCTAGCACAGGGGTGGTTAACTGGCAAACTACGGCCCACGTGCCAACTGCGGCCTGTTGAACATTTTGGAGGCCCTCGTATACACTGTTCACACTGTTGCACAACATGAAATATGCTTCACAAAACAAAATATGATAGTATAAAGCACAAACAACATTTAATGAAATACCACCCTCCTGATAAAATAAACTAATTTTTAATATTAGAAACATAAATGTAATAAAAATTTCGAAAAAGTTTAATTTGCAGAAACCGGCGCTTTTTGGGGTACTGGCAGAACAGCGTGGCCCTCGCTGAATAAAGTTGCCCACCTCTGCCCAAGCAGTACAGTCCTGGTTCTTGCCTTATCTGTTGTTAAGTGACCTGGCTTACGAAAGTTGTGGATTGACTTTTCAAGAGCACAAGCGCACTGACACGGCTTTTCACCACAGTCTTGCTTCGATGGCACTCAACAACAATTCGGTCAACCTCTGACCTGATGAAGTAACAGTTAGCAACAGAGGGATGTTTGCACCGAAGGAATTCATTGTAGAGAGCAACATTTTAGGCGTGGAAACAGGTTTTAGTTTTGACCAATTGTTTTCAACGATCATGAAGGTTTCACGATATTAATGGGTAACTGACAAATAAGCCTCGTTTTAGATTTAATGGAGTGTCTTATTAATCAGTTACTGATTTTATGAAACATGAGCACACTGTACTCAAGTAAGTATTCAAGACACTTTAGGTAGCTATCAACAAATTCTAGTGCTTCCCAGAAAAAAGTGATTCCCCCAAAAACCTCGCTTTTTTGAGGGAGACTATTTTCATTGATGAGAACTTGTAAATGCAAATGAGTTTATAAAACCTCAAACTAAGAAGCTCTGCTTCGGAAATCAGAGGTGTAGAACCGAAGCCACAATCCAATTGTTACAGGCAAATTTTGCTTGAAACAACTCGTCTTTGTACAGAAAATAATCTTGCTGAAAGACCCTCAAATCTGATGAAGCTAGAACAACGATGAAAGGCTGTAACCAATCAAAATTGATTATTAATCAGCTGACTTGACTAAAAACTGCCATTTCAGGACACTAACCTCAAGTCACCTCAGTGAAAATGCACTAAACCTCAGCAGAAGTCACAAGACAATTACTTAATGGTCAAACACGACCAGGAAATGCACATAACAGGAAATGCGCAAAAGGAACACGAACTGAAGTTCAGAAGGAGGAAGCTCTGACATAAACAGAGCAACGAAAGTTCCACAAGCTCATGAAATGGACCAATCACCAGAAGATTTAACAAGAAGCAGCCAATTCGAACACCTAAAATAAAGAGGTGTTGACAAACTCTGAAACAAGCTTCAAGTACAAATACAGCCACATTTGGACAAAAAGTCAGTCTTTTGTTGACTCACTCCGCCGTTGCCCAGGGGTTACGCTTAAGCCGTTGCAGAAGCCTAAGCGCCAGCAATGGTCAGGAAAAACTGGCTTGTCCGAATGAAGCTCAGTAAGATTACTTTGTGAAGGTCAGATTGTGAAAGTGAAGTTCTGTCAGTTTAAGTTATTAAGGCTGTATTGTAACCATGTAATTTTGACAGGCGAGTTGATGCAGATGTTCAGGATGAAACTATTAATTTAGGCTGAAATTGAGTTTTGTTAAATTACTGTTGAAGTTCGATTTCAGTCAAGAGGTTCACTCTCTTCGCCGTTGAAGGATTTACCTTCTTCTGCTTCTACCTCGGGATGCCTTATAGAAAGTGAGCAATGCTCCTTTGTATGACGCCGTGGGCGAGCCACACTTGGGTGAGATCATTTACTTCATTCTTATACGCGTGTACACTTTAGTGTGCACCCGTTCCTGCTTGGCATGTCGAATGCATCTCTTTGTAATCCGCTTGGGTCGAACCCAGCTCGGCAGAGGTCACCGAATTACTTTTGATTCTTCTTCGAATCAAACCCTTTTTACTGAACTCACTTTCGACTGAAAACAGCAACACCCGAAGTTTTGATTAAGGATACATTTCCGCCTGAACAAANGGTACTTGCCTCTCAGAACGAAATGCGACTAGTTAGAAGTGAAACATAAATATGTCAGTATCATACCAGAGTTTATAAAGTCAAATGCATATACACCCAATCAATATAGTTATTAAAGTATTACGTTCGAGAGTGAAATATTTGCTATGATATTTATTGCAATTGAGTGGTTATACTAAAATGCTTGAATAGGGGAACCAATCTGAAAAGATTGTTGATCTCCTAATCGCACACTATAAGAATCGAATTGATAGTATGAGAATCATGTGAGCATTGTAACATAGTGAGAAGTGCTTGAATATTATGAAACATCGTGACTTGGTGAGTACTATTATGTTTTATTTGCACATTGTTATTATAATTAATAAAATTATCAAAATAAGAATCAAACATTCTTTCGACGTGTATATCTTTTAGCGTGAACAGTTAAGAAAGAAGCAGTAGAGGGCAATTAATAGGGTTTGTTAACCAGACAGGTTTCTGCGAGAACGATCCCATATTCAGTAATGAGAACTCACGAATTAATGTTATCTACTGGATCTAAAGCATAACTATGCCACCCTATAGGGTCGCATATTACGCAACACAATTAAGTTTAGTTCAACGAAGAGCTGATCCAAGGGATGTCTGTTGTGACATTGCTTCCACCAGTCAGTTGTTTTCGACTTTTTTTCCAAGATCCTTTTTTATCATCGTTTTTGTATAGGGGAGGTATATGCACGTTGCTGGTTTCGACTGGACAAAACGACGCGACGCGCTAACACCTTTTCTCGAACTGCCGTTGAACATGGAATTGTTGTTTCAAATTTTTCGTTTTCTGCGGCCTGAGCAAATGTGAGCTCTAAGCTTTATGAAATGAGTTTGTAGACAGCGGAAGACCCTACGTACAATGTTTTAGCTGTAGGTATAGTCGGAAAAAGTGCAGTGGCTAATCAGTAGCAGATATTGTTAATCATACGCTTTCTATACGAAAAAGATACGACGAAACTTGCTTAGAAAACTGAATAAAAGTAAGATCAACTTTGTCTCAAGACACTTGAAACAAGCCACTTAAAAGATTTTTTTAAGTGTTTTGGAATGGATGTTTGATGAAGTTCAAGATCCTGCTGCTTGCAACCTGGCATGAGCTATTACAGAACAGTAGGCGTTTCCTTTAAAGTGTTCTTGTCAAAAACGCTGAAAGAATTTTGAAAAACTTTTGCAGCACGAATAGACTTTTTGAAACCAGACAGTATGAAAAACACATTGATACTGCAAAAAGTTGACAAGAAAATGATTCGGGCATTAATTTTGTGAATCCTGTTCGCAGAATTATTTATCTTGATCTCTCCAAATTTCAAAACTGTTTTCACGTTCTACCATTGGATTCTGCATTACAGTTCAAAGAAGTGCTTGCACACATGATCTTCACATGACGGAGTTCTGTGCGAAGAGTTAATTTACACGATAGCAAGCTGTTGGTTCAACCAATCCGCAATCGGTGCCTGATTTTTACTCATCCACTTGATGTTCGTATTGATCTCGTTCAAAGCATTTTCCCGGCCACTTGCACCTGCTCCCGCTTCAGGATATCTTTCAAAAAAGTTCTTAACCTGAAAACACAACTTCAATGTCATCGATCACGTCTGCGAGACCCCATTTTTTTAAATGTTATGTGTAAATTAAAAAACAGCCTCTGTCAGTTTTACGGTGAAACGTTTCTAGATTAAAGCAGTACGCAACGACTCTTTTGATGATAAGACCAGCAAAAACTTTGTTCGATGCAAAAAGTAGTATTTTTTACAAATTCTAGAGGCTTTGCAGTTAGCAACCAGATGATTGGCTTATTAGGTCTAAAGACAAATTTGGCAAAAAGTTACAAACGATTGCCAGAAAATAATGTGACTGTATCAAAAAAATATTTTTTGTTGTTCAAAGCTTTTTCCATCCTATTGGCATTTTGCATTAGTTACCAGAGATGTTTAGAAGACATTGTGACCTTTCGCCACGATCGTTGAATCCGAAATGTGAAAAGTGTTTGTGCAGATTTAATCTTGCGTTGTTTTGAGAAGCGACATAATCATGAAACGGAAGATTTGCAGGATACACGAGTTTCCATCCCGGTAGTAAAACCACTGTAGCTTCTGCTGTACATGTGAAAATCGATGTTATATCGCGTTTTACCAAAAACTTCAAAGGTTTTGGCGCAAGGTACATGTCCAGTAAGGGAACAATTGATATATACAGTTTTACGTAATGCCAAATGGATAAAATATAGTGAGTCCTAAGATATATCGGGACATGGAATCTCTCAAACTTATTCATTATATTTTAACTCAGTGAATGGTCAAACAATTTCTTTATTGAACCACAAAATATTTTGTATATTTGCCGGGCGTTGATTCATGACCAGTCAATATTTACTTCATTGGGATCGAGTGTGCCTGAGTAAGTATGAAATATCCTTACACTGTGAATCAAGTTTTTCTGATTGGTCGCCATGAGGAAGTGAAATTTAGGTTAATCTTTACCACTTTATGGACTACGAAATTGTGATGCAGTTATAGGGTTTCATCCAGGAGCAAAAACGACAACATCCTTGACAGAAACAGCAAATTTTATGCGCCAACGTTTTAACAAAATTTGCTAGCCAATTAAATATTTATAGCAAATGATCATACAAGAGCAACTTTGAAGAAGGGCAAGCAGTGGGTTGATGAAGTTGGCGAGAAAGGGCTTCCGGCAGGCCGGTAGAAGTACGTTAAGTATTTATATTGCGCTCTCACTTATCGAAATATACATCATTACAAAAAGTTGCGTGGTTGAGCTGGAAAGCCTACTATAGCATAGTTTCAGGTAATTGAGAAAACTGATCAATTTCCTTTGTCTTTTCCCAACTTCTGAATTAGTGAGTGGTAAGTGTGTGCTGACTCTGCTGCCTCTTCAACACGCCAATGAACGTGTTTCTAACCTAGTGGAGCAAGTAAAGATTGGTGCATGCCTCAGCATGCATGCAGCAGTTCGAGCAGTAAAAATTTAAAACCGTTTGTCTGTGGAGATTCTACTGATGATCAATTGTTACAGGCAAACAAATCAGGGAAGTTATTAGAGCGTTGGTGTTGATCCTCTTTTCCGTTGCTTTTCAGTGGGACTACGGTGAAACTTCCAACAATTCTTCTGTAGTCTTTATCACAAAACAATCATGACGTAGCAAAACCTGTGGTCTTGTCGTGACCAAGCTTTGAAATAGCTTGCCCTAATTATTAGGTGAATGTCACAAGAGCTTTGATGGGGTCGAAAGTGATAAGAAAACTTAAATTTTGCGATTTACCAAACTTACTTCGATCACGGTTAAGTATGTACACAGACAGGCAACAGCCTGTGAAAGCTGTCTTCCAAGCAACTGTCCAAATAGTTAAAGGTGCTTATCTTAACCGCTATGTTTTTCTTCTGCAACTGAAATTACATTCCGCGGGTAAAGATAATGTGCTTTTTACGAACTTAAAGTCCAAATCAATTGCAGAAAAAAAGGAGCAAACGTTAAAGTATATTTTGGAAAAGCGACACTAATCACTGAGTGACATTTTTGCTACGAAAAGTAAATGACGTTTTTGGTAAGAATAATTGCTTTTGCATCTGTTTTGATGCAACCAAACATGTTTTTTACGCGTTTCATTATTTGCTCGTAATTTCAAAGCTGCTTTGCTTTTTTCGTTGCAAGGGAATGCCTCTCGAAATATTGTTCATCCTAAGATTTGCTTATATTAACTTACATTCAGCAAGCAGTTGAGCAAAACAAAGTTTTACCTCCCACAGCTGTAGTTCCGTGTTATAGTCTGAAACAATATTTGGCACCAAACGCCCGAAATTTCTGTCTTCCAAAGTAAACCTGTTGAAATGAGAGAAAACGATCGTGACTACAGAAGGAAATGCACGTATTAGAGTCCAGGTAAGTGCTATCACCAAATAAAACAAAAAAAATTTTTTTTGAGAGTGTCAGTGTTTCATATTTCAAACAAATGTGGGCGTATTAACAGTTAGAGCTTATGACAAATTGTTTCAAAAAGCTTTACTACAACATTTAGGAAGGATCTGTCTAAAACTACGCCCTAAATCTTACCTGTCCACCATGTATTCCCAGTTCGTTTGAACCCAAGCCCACGCCATCCTGTTACCAGTAGGAGTGTACGAAATGTAAGTGATGCAATTAAAGAAGTCCTGCTCTTTAATAATGCTCTCGTTCTTGCTGTACTCGAGCATTCTGCAACGAAAAATAATTTAACTAAAGGAAGGAAAGTGTTCATTTTTTAAAAGAACAAGAACAGTAGGCTGTTAAAAATATATTTTTTTGGATGATGTTGCTCATCTTTTTCAAACTGAATTCATGTTACTATTCTCGTTGTACTGCTAAAATTTTTCCTTTATTAACAAGTGGAATTTGAGTAGCAGACCATTTTTTACTTACGTGCTATTGAATTGCAGATCATTTGTGGATTTGTAGACGCACTTAATATTTTTCAGGTTTTTAAAAGACTGAAAACGAAATGTTTCGCCTGATTCTGCGAAAAAGGTGAAGGTAATTTTGTTTTTGGTATGACAATTCAGCAACTTGAAAGCGTGTTGAGCAGATGATGTGACAGCGCAACGAATTGAAAACATCAAATTTAGGCGATGTGACAAACAGACAGCAGTTTTGAATCCAGTAACCCCAATACTTCTTGACCGACATTGTCCTGTGACAGCACCGTGGTTCAAGCAAATTAAGACTGATGTGTTTTTCAATTGTTATTTAACTCATCTATATCGTGTTCTGTTTTTCCCCAAATGTACTTCGGGAAAAGATAAAATTTACTAGTTGCGAGGTGTGGCCAAGAAGTTTTTGTCAAGATCCGATACCAAGCGTTTAACTTTCTCGCTTGTGATAATCTTGACCTGCTGATAAGAGCGATGTCTTCTGTAGATGTTAAACCGCGAAGCAGGTTGGTCTTCTCAGTGGCAACATCTTCTTGCAAGTATCTTTCCAGCATGGTGTTCCAGTCTTTCTCCTTATTTTCACCAACAATTCCGTAGCGATAAATTAGTTGCCGCAAATCCGGGTATAAACTGAAAAAAAAATGGTTCACGTTTTATACTACTGGCCCATTAACATGTTGTGAAAAAAGAGTAATTCATGATAGTTCGTGCAAAAGCTTATTGCAAGGATCAGTTCTCACTAGTGGTTAGGATCGGCTATCCACTTGGTAAATTCTTCCTGTGCTGTGTTCAGAGCATCTTTATCTCCATATCGAAGAGCAAGGGCTTGGACTAAGTACCGATTTAGTCTGCAGATGATCAAATATTTCAAACCGATAAAATATCAACGCCTGTATTTAAATAAAGGTAACCTTGAAACAAGTAGGATAAGCACATAATTTTAATTGCTGAATCAAGCCATTAGCCGAATGATAAAAGTTACAACCGAATGAAACCGAAGACGTATCGTAGATGTTTCGATAAATAATACTAACTTGATCAGCACGAATAAATATGAAAGTCATCAACTAATTTGCTAAATGGTATTCGAGTCTTTAAATAAAACTACCGCGCAGCTGAAGCTGATATTTGTTTTTATTATGATAACTTTTTCAAACAAGGCAAGTTAACGTTTTTAGCATTTTACCATTTTTTGTGGCGTCTTTTAAATTACAGGTTTTTAACAGAGGTAATACTACAAAATTCACTGCTTGAACTGGTAATTTTTTTGATATTTGACAACTGCTTACTTGTCCACGTGTGTTCCTACACTTGCATTCCATCCTAGTTGATCAGCTATAGGCTTCACTTTCTGAACGTAGTATTTCTAGTAAGAAATATAAACAGGCTTATGGAATTATGGAAAGTGCACTGGCAGTACCAGTCAACCGTCACTTCATAAAGGGTCCATAAACAAAGGAAAGTTTGGTCCTTGAAATGCTGTGTGCGCAACACCCTTTAGCAGGGCGGAATGCTGTTTATTCCTCATAGGAAACTAAAATAGGATTTGAAAAGAAAGTTGACTAACAGCAATGTGAACATGAACAATGGAGTTCTGACTTTAACCAAGTTCAGTGTGAGCTTCAGCGCCAATCTGAATTTACTTTTTCCAAGTGTTGTGTTAACAAAATTACGAAGCTGAAAATTTAGGTCCCAAAGATAGAATTTAGACTCACTGCCTAAGTAGTCTTACTTCACCTTACAGTGGAAGTAGACATTTTCGCGCTTAGTCTTATCTACCAGCAGTCCAGCACTATACTTGTTTTAGCGAACTTAGTCTTCTTAACATACTGATCAAACTTAAAGTTATTGTCAACTTGCACCAAGTTGACTTAGCCCATTTGGACATCTTTCTACTTCGGAGACGCCAGGACTTCGATATACAAACTTTGATCAGGCTCTACTGCCCATTTGGCTTAGCTTACTTGCGGCATGTTTTACCTCATTTGGCTCAAATCGTCTGCAGCGCCTACGTCATTTTGGCTCATATCTTCTACAAGGCCTACGTAATTTCATGCAACGTGTCGCAATTCAGGCTTCTGGTTGAACTGCATGTGTAATATGCAATGCAAGAAAANTATAATATAGGACCACCCACGGCCCACTTAAGATATCTGAAGTAGGCCATGTACCACCCATCACCAAACGCATAAGTCTACTTGACTTTGTTGAGTTACCGGCATCATATACAGTAGCCTTTCTAAAAATTGTCTTGTGTCTTTTGGGACTAATTTATTTATGAAAAATTTTAATAAATGGAAAAATCGTGTTTTGACGTTTTTCGGCTTAGAAGCAGATTTTTTCCAGAAGTGAAGTTTTTACAATTAATGTTACCAAGAAAAGTTTAAGAATGACATAAATTATTCTAATGTCACAGTTGTCTGATAAATACTTTTTAGATTTTTGTTGTTGTGCTTTTTTTATGTTTTCGGAAGCAAATAACGCGTGTATTCACTTCAATTGCCCTTATTTTTTACCCAGCCAGGCAACAAACAGGTACGTTGCTATATATATTTTCAAGTACTCAAGTTTCAAATGAATTTTGTGAAGGAAAGAAAATCGCCTATACGCTCAATGGACGTGATCTAAGATTTAAACAGCAGATGCTTTANTCATTCTATCGTATTCTGTATTGGAAAAGCCTATGAGCAGTGGCGTAACTGACGGGGGGCGGGCAAGGGGACGATCAGCCCCCCCCCCCCCTTGGCAAGCTAAGGGCCCCTTTTAGCTGGCATTTGGTATTTACTATTCTTTTGATTTTCAGCAGGTTGTTGTTTTTGTGCGTGTTTTGGGGTGTTTTCGTTTTTTGGCTGGTATAGACATCACGATCTTTTAACTCTTTTTTGAGTGTTAGCTAGTGGGCCCCCTTCAGCTACGTTTTATACCCCCTGGCTCAAACCTCTAGTTACGCCACTGCCTATGAGCTATGCAAATTGCTTGTGCATAATTAGCTTGTCCATACCTTAAAGTTTTCATAGTATTCCGTATTTTCAAGCATTATTCGAATGTAAGAGCTCCCAGACGAAAACGAATCCCAAACGTAGTATGAAGATTCATTGTTGAGATACCGAGTCAGGTTAAGCGCAGTCGGATAAGTGATGTACTCCGCCCTAAGTAAAGACGTAAGGTCAGACATTTTTCTCACAGTTACTTTTTAAGTGAGACGAAAATCAAACGTTGATCACACTTTTTAGCAACTAGGTTTCAGTATCAGCAATGGTCTGATAAAGCCAAGAACAGAGCTGGCTAATAATTTACAACCACTCTAATCAACGGACTCACGCGGCCAAATTGAAACCATCATCGATTAAATTTGATCGGTCGATTTCCGAAAGGATGCTGTGGTTGTTCAACAATTGTTCCGAAATACCTTGCCATGTCGCTAAATCGTAATTAACCCGGTAGTAGCCGGTCTGTCCAGGATTGAGTTTAAACCAGACATCTTCGCCCCCGGTCGACACGTTCAATTGTTTCGCTGCGAAAGACCGTTTATGTAAACGATGGTCAATAAGTCACATCACGTGTGTACTATATGCAATCAAAGATCACTCACTTTAAAATTTGCAATAATAAGCAATTTGAAGTTCAAGCTATAGAGATAAGTCAAATGTTAATTAATCAGTGTTTGAGGTTGAGTACAGTGTTAAACGTGGAAGTCTTGCAATGACGCAATAAAAACAACAACGCAAACTCTGATAAAAGTTTTTTTGAACGGCTGAAATATCGTGGGGGTGTGAGGCAGAAGGGACCAACATAACGTCTTCTCTGCTTCTTCAAGTGGAGAGTGATAGCGCAATACAAAGCCTCTCCTTTACAGGGGTAGTTACTGCTGAACGTCTGTTCATGCAAGAAGGGATACGATGCAAGGGCTCTTCTACACAAATGTGCCCAAACCCATTGCCTTCCCCAGGCCCGCAGCCAGATCTTAAGGTTTGGAATGTCAAAAAACATTTTAGGGGGCCATATTTTTGTTAAAATGTTTCATTAAAAATTTATGTGGGTGCAATAAAAATTGTAGAGACACAAAAAAATTGGGGAGCATTGCCCCCGAATGCTCCCCCTTGGCCTTCCCGTGCTATATACCCCGTGTTTAGGAAAACGTTGCTGCTCAAACGGCATAACCGCTTATCTCATGGTATAACTCGGAAAAGAAACAAAGAAATTGTTAGATTAGTGGCTATATGCGGGGTCCCCAGAGAGAATGCCAAAGCGTTTTTTTATTCCGTAGATGCACAAATAACAACGACCACCGCTTTGATTAATGACATAACCGCAGACGAGGTGTACACAAGCCATTATCTTTAAGTATAGGGGTCCCCGAGTTTGGATAGGGGTAGATGAAGATCTGAAACTTACAAAATTTTGGCAGGAAAAAGATTGAGACAATTTGTTGTGAAAAACCGTTACGGACTCGTATCCAACAACCATGAAGTTGGCCAGTTACTCCAGTTAAAAACATTCTACTTTCTGATGAATTAGCTAATGAATTATCTATTTATTGGGAAGGCACTGAGCTCATTACATGCTTATGTTGCCTTTGTTGTAAACGCTTTGACTTGAAACACAGCAATGAACATCGTAGGGGTTGACTGCAGTTCCTCATACAAATGACACATGGTTGATGCTCGTCAATGGTTTACTGAAGGAAAGCAGACACTTTGTTTTTCTGATCTTGTACCTTTTGTAATTGTACGGTTTGTAATCATCGTATAAACACAGTACCATAAAGATTTGATAAATTTTATCAGATTTGCTTACATGTATCTCCAATGTCTATCCACGTTCTAGAAATTGCAGAAAAGTTGTTACTGGGAGCATGCGTCACGTCTACTTTCCACTTATAATCGTAAATGGACGAAGGCCTCTCAGTGAGATCAGCTTTTCCATCAGTGAGAAAGTGTGTCTGTATCAAAGATGTATAAAAACTGTTTTGGCACCTTTAAAAATCTGTGCAATACCGTCTAATGCTCTATTCATTAGCATTATCTTGCTTTTGTCTTACTTTGGAATCGCACTAGTTGTCAGCGGCTTCCATTTTCCTTGCTTGCGCAGTAGGCCAAGCTGCTATTTTCGTGGTGAAAAGGGCAGCAGCACGTGTGAACGTTTTTCCGTGCACCCACCAACTCGGCTGAGTGGACCGTAAATACCGTTTTAAAAGTCTTCGTTAAGACCCAAACAGGAATCGAACCCTACCCAGCAAGTTTAGTTCCAAGTGCTCAAACCACTGTGCCGCTTTGAAGTTATTTGATGTTCCAGCATTTAATGTTGGGGTTTGTGAATATGCCTAAATGCAATATTTGTTTGACTGAGACTCACAGAAGCATTCACTTCCAAACAGTGGCAGATCCACGCTATAGGCGTTTGGGAAAATCAGTTAAATAGACGAGGGAAAACACTTTTACTCGTGGATGGTGTTTCCAATTCGGAGCAAAATTTTAAAACCCAGGTTTCGGGTAGCTGAGAAAAGAAACCCGGGAAAATCCGTTTTTTTCGGGTTTTGAAATGAATACGATTTTGAGCGATAAAAACTCAATATCATTGTGAAATTACTATTGTTAGACCCTGCGCAATTTATTAGCAGATTGTTAATTAAGTGAGCACAGTTTTTCAATGATGTTTATACTGTTGACGCATGACAATCAAAGCACACTTTCATGATTCAGTCTGTTGTTGAGTTTTATGACATATACTCCCGTGGCTGAAAAAGCCCTCTCTGGTTCCATTGATTTGGACTAGGATTGTAATTAAAGCATGTAACAGTTTTTCAAGGTTATTTGGCCTCTTCTTTGTGGCCTCAAAAAGACTCATTTTCTTTTTCACAATTTGTGATCGGATCTCTTCCTGTGCCGGAATAGTTTTGTGGTCTTCACTCTCAAGGCTACACGGATTAGGTGCTTTGATTTCAAATGGTTCATCAACCTTTCGGTGCTTGAACCACCTCCTTTTGTATAACGGATCACAGATTGAACTTTGGTGTGGGTTGAGCCTTGTTGTATCAGAAATGGCTCTAAGATTCTGATTTTCTTCGACTACTAACGTCTTCAAACGGAATTTGTATGATTAAAAATATACTTGACGTTGCTTCTAAAGGAAAGCCAAACATTTTGTAGAGACTTGTTGCACACTGAAAAGGAACGAATCGATTTTGCAAAGAATCACATCTTTTATGTGAACTGACACATAACAGCTTATAAATGAACCAAATAGTAACTACGAAACTACGGCGTACCGTTGAAGAACTATCTCATGTGGTAAGTATTTAATTAGGTTCGCGAAAAGACTAAAGTTTGCGTAGACACTTATTGTGTGCAAAATAAGGTCACGATCCGTCTAAATATGTCAATTGAACGAAAATATAAACGGACCAACAACGAACGTACGGTGACCAACGAGCAAAACCCGCACCTCGTGCCTCATGATAATAGTTGAAAGATCAAACGTGCTAATTTGGCCGTTACATGAGCCAATCTGCAACTTCAGTGTTATCAGAATCACTAATTTAATGAAACAACAATTCCATTTTTTGAAAAATACCCGGGTTTGGTAGTTGAAAAAAATCCGGGCAGTAGAAAATAGTCAAAAAAACGGGTTTCGGGTTCGGGAAAACCCGGGTTGGAAACACTACTCGCAGATACTCTGGTGGCGACAGTTGTTGGATGATACAAAAATGTTTGCCTTTTCTAGGGCGAGAAAACGGATGTTTTTTTCGTCAAACTATGTGATGTTTCAGGGAATCACCAGAGCTTAAAAGCGCCTTATTCTATCATAAATTCACAAGGGTGTTAAGGCGGATCGAAAAAGGTGAACCCCTTTTGTAACACGCTGCACACCGTAGTCTTAATAACACTGTTGGTGTCCCCAACAATCTTTTGTACAGGGTGACACAAAAAAATTGGTCATCACCAAAAATCGAATAACTTCCAAAATTTTATTTAGATTGACACAAAACGTCAGCTACATTAGGTCAAGCCTGTGTAGCAGACATCTCCA
>JGI24159J19872_10000269_pt1 | contig 41393 bp, 28 predicted proteins | sample Ectturendosymbi4_FD_19872 | JGI IMG/M metagenome (IMG submission 19872) | reverse complement strand
TGTGACTGCTCTGCGGGTCGCACCAACCAAGGTAAAGTTAGCCCGACTTTTTCCAGCACAACTTTTTCGTTGGATGCAAGGAAAGTAACATTTTCTTAAAGCATAAAATCTATATAAAAAAGACTTTTCAGAGCAAAAAAACGCACAGGCAGAATAAATTAATCCAATTACTGACTAATCCAACCCATAGTTGGCAAAAATGTAGCAAATTCACCAAAAAAACATCACGAAAAAGTTCAAAAACCAAAAGTACCAGATGTTTCGTCAGATACTAACCAAGTTTCCGGTAAACGTATAGCGTTGAATTTTATATAATTTTCTTTGTCTATTATAGCAGATTTGTTTGCTACAAAGATCGCCGCACGAAATGCCATCGCGAGCCGTAGTTTGCCCACCCCTGTTTTAGAGTGAAAAACTTCACCAACTGTCTTGTTACAGTTAAAAACAATTTCATGTGCAACGGTATAATCCCAACAAATATTCAGCATATATTGAAGACCACTGAATGTTGTTGTAACCTGTAAGGAAACACACACATATCAACAGCAAACAGCAGGCGATTTACAAAAATATTTCCCTCAGCGTATCCTGCTCTGGTCTAGCCAAGCTGGGCTAGGTGTTCATCAAGGTAAACATTATGTTCATGTATATCCTAGTATTTTTATACTATAAATATTTTTTCATGCATTTGCCAAAGGTTCGCCCACCTAATCTAGGGTTGCCATACGTCCGGAATTTCCCGGACATGTCCGGAATTTCGATGTTAAAACTTGTGTCCGGAAATAATTTTTTAAAATGTTCTAATGTACTGAATTTTGACAGCTAGTAAATTGCGTTTAACTTAAAACAATGTGCATGTGCTGTGATGATCAAAACTTCAACTTTTACTATTTGGCTGCTTCCAGCGTCTAACTAAAACAATTTTGCCTGATTTAGCTTTTTTGCGGTGGGTTGGTAAGTTGTAAGTTGGCTGCACCGAAAAATTCCGTATAGCGCTTGTTTGTTGTCGTGAAAAGTAGATATTGAGACTGTGAGGAATTTTGCCTTTTCAGATATGCCAACCCTAACCTAATCACGTAGGCTTCTTCAGGGCAGTGTAGGCTGTACATGCATGGGCTTCGGAAGGGGGTCAAGGCCCCCTGGATTTTGAAAATTTTAGTAAAAATGGTTACATTCGTAGTTTCGAGGGGAAAAAAAACAAATTGCACCACTTTTGGCCTCCCTAGAAAAATTTTTGAAAAATCCCTTCGTGCCCCTCCCTGGAAAAAATCCTTCTGACGCCCATGTGTGCTTGATCATCTGGAGAACACAAAACTGGAGTGAAATCTTCCAGGTTTCACTTGCTTGGAAGACTGGCACCCTTTGCTGTTAGGCTCATTGCGTTACCTTCACACTGCAATTATAAACGCATGATGAAGCAGAAAGTTTTTTTCCGAAAAGACGCCATTAAAAAATCGCTGGTGTGAAAACGAGTTAGATTGAAAACGCATGACCAGACATATTTTTTGCTTCAGCATATAAGCCAATATCGGCGGTATTTTCCTGGAAGAGATCAAGGGTCAGATCTGCACCCTTCTCGTGGACAACCATTCAGGTCTATCCGGAGGGTCACGACACATGTGCAAAGATCATAATTGGAACAATATAACCGAATGAAAAATGGATATCTGAAAGTTATCTTGTGGCCACCGTGTGTTGTGAAACTCTTGCATGAGATTTCCTGGCTTTTCAATTCCCGAGCAGAGAAATACCAAGAAACAATGTGAAATGTAGTACTGTACCTATCGTAACTAACAAAGTGACTCAGGTTCTTGCGCAGGGACGCCGGAGAGTGGGGACATGACGGGGACATCGCTCCCTGAACTTTCCAAAGGGGACAACGGGGACGGAGGTTTCTTATCATCACAGTGTCGTAGGTAATTTCATGGCTTATCAAGATCGACTTGAAGCAAATTTATTGCAGCTATTCGCCCATTCAGGAAATTCAGCAGGGTTTTCTATAATTTCTGTTATTATTTTGGATGTCATTATTGTTGCTGAACAGAAACAAGCATAACTGGTAACGACTTTTTTTTTATAAGTTTCCATTGCCCTCAATTCTTTTACTGCGCCCTGCCGCTGCTCTAGCGTCACTGTGCCTGGGTCATGTTTTAAAATTGTATCGCGCATTGCGAGAAGCATATGCTCACTACGTATCGCTTCCGAGCTATCAAAATTGTTGACCATCTTCTAATGAAATGCATATAGGCTATACAGGAGACGAATCATTGTTTTGCAATTGCTGCAATTACCGAAAAACAGGAAATGCTACCGTTTCTGCGTACCAGAAATGCCGTTTATTTCCATTGAATTTCCCGCAAGCGTATGATGTTGCGGCTAGAGGCAGCAGAGCAAATTTTATAGTGATTCGCAACTTAAGACTTTCTTTCACTCAACTCCGCTTCGAAAAAGCTGGTCGCCAGTGGGGGTATAGCACCGGGCTGCCGATGTTCGACTGTTGTGTTCTGTTTTATGTTTTTTAGTTTACTACAAACTGATTGCAGTCTCATACCCGTAGAAGATGGGAAGGTCCTCGAGCAACAAACACGTTTGCAGAAAAGTGGCCTGTTAAAAGCCGTTTAAACATTACTAACTTTCAATGAAACAATTTGAGATGAGCGCTTGTTAAATATGTTCATTTTATTTGATGCTTATTTTTTAGCAATGTGCAACACGCTTGTACCAGTGCCGGATCAAGGTAACACGGGGCCTGTAGAAAAACTTGGTCCTACCTACATAACAACCGATGGACATTATAGCTAAACATCTTTTTTACCAAAATAGAATATACGTATTTTTACCAAGAAGGAATATAATACTGTACAAGCTAAGTACAGCTCACAAGTACAGAGATAACAATGCTTCCAGACTCATCAACAACTTTGTTCTTTGTTGCTACAGAGGAGGTCAGTGTGATGTAATAATATTAAAAATAATGCCACTCATAACAATTGAAGCAAGCAATGTCTGAAATTTGCGGCAATTTGGCCCCATTGCTTGGGTGGTGCCTTGCTTTAGCAAACGACTGTAAACAGTGGCGCAATTGGAGGTTGAGCGGAGAAGGGGGAAATTAGGTGAAAGGGGTCCGCTGGCCACTGCAGGGGGTCCACTAGCCAACACTCAGAAAAACACTTGAGAAATAATGTTGAATTTGGATATAGATGACTATACTAAAACCCTAAATCGCCAGAAAATACTCCGAAAAACAAAAAAGAAACAACTTACTGAAAACCAAAAGAATACTAAAACCGAAATATAAGCTAAGTGGGCGCCCGGTTTTTACATCTAGCTTGCCAGGGGGCGATTAGCCCCTCTTCCCCGTCAGTTACGCCACTGGCTGGAAACTACTTTAATTTTCAATTCACTTCACAGTATTCTAATGTAAAAGCATTCAATTATTCAACTGAAAATCTTCGCTAACTGCTTATAAAAATTTTAGCGAACTACTGACTTCTTGGACTGACAAAACTATATATGCATGTAATAAAGAGAAAATTTAACACCAAGGACCGCGGGGACCGTGGCAATTGCTACATTTGTTACTACTGATAATCCGCTGCTGGTTTGTACTTTCACCCGATGCAAGTTCACTTGCATACTCTTAGAATTAGTATGCTTATACTAGACAAAAAATCATCACTCTTTCAACAATTTCGAAGGTAGTCAATCAATTTCTTTTTCGTGACAGTCACACATTTACAGCAATGAAGTATTTTTATTCATGACATTCAACAATTGCGTGGGAATTTATCATTTATATCTGCAACGTGCGTGGACGTTTGTAACTTTTTATTGGTTCATAATACTCTTCTGCAAAAAACTGATTAAACGGCATTCTCCGCGTTACCCCCCCGACTACACCACTGCGTGTCACGGAAGAGAAACTTTTCATTGATGAAATTTTTACACGCACATTGAATGACTTATTACTATAGTGATGGTCAACATTGAATGGCTTACTTTTTTCAGCAAACTAAGTTTTAGCTTAACTATACTGCAAGCCTTCAAATCCTAACTACAGTGATAATGGCTGCTAGCAACCTTTAATCACTATTTAACTGTGATGTGTAGTGGCCCGTTTGTGCCATGTAATAATTCAGTTTTATTTCTAAAAAAGAACAACAAAACTATTTATTCACAAATAATGTTTTTTTTTTCAAAAAATTATTTCAATTGACAAACTCTTTGAAATTGAAAAAATGATTTTATCAAAAAAATATTTTGTGAAAATACTTTTCCAAGATAAAATTTCATGACGATATACTTCTTAACTTTCATCAGAATACTGGTTGTTTCTACAATCAGATTGGTTGTAAATGTGTCAGTTGTAGCACTGGATAATTCTGACATGAGAACCCTACAATCATGTCACACGTACAAGGCCAGCTGCAGTGCTAAGACGAACATACTTGATGACCTTTCGTAATGCTTGTGTTGTTAGATATTCCAGGGTGCACCTATGGCATCTATCGATACTGGACTGAGTCTTAGATTATAATCTAACTGCAACGTGGGAAATGCAAAACTACTTTACAAAATATTTCGATAACTGGCATGTTTTTGGTATTTTCCGCTTACAATAACAACGGCTGTAATTTAAAATCGACTTCGACAAAAATTATTATGAAAGACATTATATTTTGTTATAAGAATGCAAAGCAGCATACCGTAGTAGAAACACGGTTAGCGATGTTTTTTGGATGATAAACTGCTATAAAAAGCGAACATGCAGCATAAATTTACAACATAGTTTATTTGCAACCTTCAATGGGAACAACTTCGTTGGTACAGAGTTAGGCGTAGTTATGAAAGACATTGGTCATGAAATCTTTTCTTTAAAAGATATTTTTGCAAAATATTTTTTGCGATATAAAAAATTTTTGCGCCCCCCCCTGGAAAAATATGTTGGACATTGTTTGAAAGTATTGGACATAGTTTAAAAAATTGGGCTACTCTCAGAAAAACTCTTCGCCCCCCAGTATCCCAAGCTGGTTACAGGCCTGGTTTCAGACATCCTACAACTAACATATTGAGTTTGACATAAAAACAGTAGTGTCAGAGAAGCCTCGAACACAGGCATCCCATTGTAATAAATTGCGACTTGCTGTTGTGTAATAATTTAAATGACGCGCTCACTTACATTCCCTTTTCAATTTTTAATCTTGTGAATCTGTTTTTTACACATCTTATTAGAAGTGGCCCGCAAGTATTCGCGTTTTTGCAAAATGGCCCGCAGGTCAAAGCTAGTTGGATCACGCTAATCTGTACGAGTTGAATAGATTGTCACAACGCAACCGACGTGGTGTCACTGTTGGAAGCTGCAATATCAGCCCTTCACTTTTTGTGGACACTTGTGCTGCTTGCATCTACTGAACAAGTTTTGAACACACACTTGGTCAATTTGCAGCTGCGTGGGATTTAACTGGGAGGTGCTGAACAGCCTGAGGTACATATTCATATTATATCTCTTTAGAAACTCAAGTCAGTGAACGCAACAAGTAAGCGGCATGAAGTGCACTGTAGCTGGTCGAGAAGTTGAAGTGCTTTGTGGTGTTGTTCTCGAGAGACGGTAGGCTCGTATAGGCATAACCAGGAGATTGACACGGAAATGACAAAACAAACACAGTGCTGCGCGAGCTTCATCGTCTCGTGGTCACAACACAGGAGCTTCCAAACGCCACACAGCTTTCAACAGTGTTCCCTCTAAGAAAGTTTGCACTGAGCAAATGTTTGTTTTATTGCGCATGCAATTGTGCAACCATGTAGACACAAAAACAGTGAAACGTTTCGAGCATTACAACGGCTGTGCGGTATATACGATGTACACGATATTAAATTTGGAATGTTGCAAGTGCGCGAGAATAAGATTTCACTGCGCAAATAGTCTGGCGGTACTGCGCATTTGCGCACTGCAGAGGGAACACTGGCTTTCAATTTTCAATCGGTCTTTATTCCGATCCTCACCCATGGTGATGAATCTTGGGTAAGTACTCTCCACAATAAGGGTAAGCGCAAGGAATCGATCGGCAAAATTTTAACAGAAAATCGATTTTGCTTGGGTAATGATCGAAAGGTACTGAATCTTGGGTAATAATCAACGAGTTCCATCTGAAGTACAAGCAGAAGAAAACAGATATTTGCGAATTCAGTCCATAGAGTAACGCTACGCGACGAAGGGCGCAGCTGTAAAATTCGCAAAACCTGAATCGCAAATCATTTTTCGTAAAAGAAGATCCCAGTTACGATGGTACGGCCACGTGACTAAAAGGCCGAAGAAAGTTTGGCGAGATAAGTTCTACACTTACGGGAACACGCCCCAGAGACCAGCCAACCAGTGGTGTAGGAGCTGGGGGTGCAAGCGCACCCCCAACAGTGTTGGTTTGTCGAAAACTCGGGCACAGAAGCTTCGGCTTTTGCAAATTAATGAAATTATGCTTTTTTGGTAGTGAGAACATAAATAAAAGTTTATTATGCCTCAGAAGACACAGTGTATACAGTGTACAAAATCAAGAAACTGTTTCTTGTAACTTCGTGTTGTACTTTGTGAGAGTTGATGAGTAACCAACAGCTGCAGAAAATTTAGAGGGGGAAAGTTTATCGCATAAAACTTTTTGGGCACATTTCACGAAATTCGGGCAAAATATTATTCGCACCCCAAAACAATTGCCTGTTCCTACACTTATGCCGTCATGGGTTCTTAAACCGGGGGGCATGAGAGGTGACATGCTGGCTATGAGTTAGAACTAAGCATGCCTTCACGAGTGAATTGCTGTCGATTGTCGAAGATGCGACAACCACGCATGAGTCGTTTGATTCACCGAACATTTATTTTTTACCGAAATTTTATGTCTCCAAGCTAATACAATTTGATTTAAAACGGCACAAAATAGCCCAGTGTCAACAATAAATTTGAAATTTTGATACTGAAATATGTCAATTATTATGTCATAAGATTCCGTACTTAGGTTTCTGCAATCAAACCAAAATCGGAGTTTAAGCCAGTAGGAATACACTATAACTACAGGCTACAGAGTGACAAAAGTGCATGGTAGGTAAAGTGTTTTTAGTAGTAAATCACGATGCAATAGCTTACTGTAGCAGTTGGCAGCGCAACTGAGTAAGTACAAGCTGATGTAATTGTTAGACCCCCTGCTATGGAGAAGCTAGTCGTGCTAACTAAAGCGAAGAGTCAACCTGTAAAGTCAATAAAGCTAAAGACCAGTTTGAAATTCCTGTATTACCGGAGGAACGTTCAAATTTGACTTTAGGTATAATGTTTAGCATTGATTTAACTTGGTTATTTTACTAGGTATTTTTAGCAATTAATCCAGTCGTGTATGACACAAAAGAAAAAAAGGAACAAGGTTCATCTGGAATATGGCTTTATAGACACAGTGAATGGTGAAGGCATCTCATACCAACATACTACAATGTGTGTTGTAATTCTGCGAAACGAGGCTTTGAGACCAAGTCGATTGCAGCGTTACCTTCAAACGAAGCACGCTGGTAATCAAAATAAACCTCTGGCTTTTTTCAAAGCAAGAAAGACTCTAGAAACGAACATTGTGAATCGTCATCTGCGGAACTAGTAGAAGCGTTAAAAGCAGTCAGTCTTTTGTTGGGGGTGACGAACAGCAAGAACCTTGGGAAGATTCCTCTCTCTCATCCTACCATCAGAACACGCGTGGATGAGCTCGCAAGGATATTGAGTTTCAAGTTTTCGAAAACATACCTTTTTCGCCCTACAATGTGACGAGACCACCAATGCTGCCCAGTTGCCTCAGTAGTAGGTCTAGGTTCATTTTGTCGTATCTCCTTCAACTGAAGAGGAAAAGCTGGTTTGCAGACCTCTAGAAACGACTCAAGCAGAAGGTATATTCAAAGTTGTCGCCACGTTTTTTGACGACAGTGGGATTAAATTGGAGAAACTTGTGGATGTTTATTGTTTGCACTGTTTGTGGCCCAGCAGTGCACGGGTCTCGAAGTGGATTTATTGCTGGATAAAGCAAAAAGCCACCGAGAGGCTCTGGCCTCCAGGACTCTATCTGCTGCAGTAAAAGACGAGTTTGCAATAATCATGCAACTTTGTCGAGACAAGTGTTGTCGGTACGAAATCGTTTGCCAGTTGTGCAAGGACATGGATGGGCACAGTGGCTATGAATGCCAACAGTAGAATTTTTCCACTAGCAACTGAGCAGGCTTGACACTGTGTGTAAGTTCAAAAATTTGGAAGCAACAACGTTGATCTAAAGTCCATCGCCGAAACGTCGCCGAAACGGCATCGCTGAAATATCCCATTCCGTAGGTAATCTATGTTCAAGTGCGGTTTACGATCAAGGGCAGCTTACATTAATTTTTAACGCCATTTCGTGCGGCTTACAATCAAAGGCGGCTAACAATCGAGTTAATACGGTAGGCACATAATCGACTACCGGAAAAAGCAAACAAGGACGTTGCGAATCAGCGAAAACATAAATTTTATTAGCGATGACGTCATAAATTACGTCATATGGGCCCTCCAGTGAAAATTGCCCCGGGCCTCCCTACCCTTTAATCCGGCTCTGCTGGCAGAGGTAGCACGATTACATCTTCAACCTCATGACTTGGTGGCGTGTTGGTGTGAAGCCTACACAACTATGAGAGGTTGCTGAAAGTTGTGAGGTATTTTGAGATCTTTCAGAGTTGCTGCCTCCGCGTGAACCACCGAGAGAAAATTCGAATTTGAAAATGCATGAAGTAACAGTTCAAAAATCACTGTTGTAGCAGCACGGTGGCTGCTACATGCGACGCGCTAAGCATAACATCCCTAGTAGCTCGAAAGCTACTGGGAGCTTCCTTCAGCCTAGTGCGTAAGTGCGCAGGCAAGCCGCTTCTTCACTGTCAAGGAGACAGCCACAATTTGCAATCACAGTTTTTCGGACTGTAAGTTGTGTATTTTTTATATTATTGTCAACTTCTCACGTTATTTGTGAATGCCATTTCATGAAGTCACGTATCTTTATTTCATGAAGAAAAGTAAACTTTGTTCCATGATGAGTACGGTCATCAACATATTGCCGTAACCAGCTGAAAGTTCACACTTCTGTGGCTTGCAAAAATGTTATTTGGATTTTTTTAAACAGAGTTCGACTAAAATGTATAACTTTGCGAAAAAAGTGGCGTGGGCTAAAAGCGCACAAATGACTGGAAAAACCGAACAGTCGTTTTAAAAAAATCAAACAAGAAAAAAAATGGCAACAAATTCATCAAAAGTGCAGTGCATAAGTAAACTAAGATTCTATGCAAAATACATAAAATCTGTTTCGTATCGTCATTGATTTTTGAGAACACTGAATCACATGCTGATTTTTCTTCACAGTTTGAGTTCATTTTAACAGAGGTGTACCCAGACTATTATAACTTCTTTGTCGAAACAGATATTGTTTAAATACGTCACTGCTGATGTCATTCATGCGTTGATGTTGAAATCCCGGTTGTCGTCACATTTAGCGATTCTCGGATACCGATCATTCAAAATTTTACTTAAATTCAAAACCATACCAAAGCGTTGCCTCGTTGCTTTGGAGTGCATTGGTTTGTTTAGTTTAGAACCGTATTCGGAGGGTGACACAAGCTCGTAAAAAGGCCTTGAAAATTTTCAGTGCGGTTATTCAGCAAATTCTCCATACAATTCTGTTTGAATTTCTATGTTTTTGTGAAATAAATGATTAGCCGTAAATTGTCATATCTGTTTGCTGTAAACTATTGGTGCATCGTTAGTACGAGCCACAAGCAAGGGATGCACTTTCAATATTAAAACAATAAGTTGTCTGGCATACACTGGCTGACATCATTATTTGTACTCATCTAATATCCTCCTTAAATATTTCGCTTTTTGCATGTACAAATCCTATTATTTACAAGATAGATAATCGTGATTTCAAACGGCCTGCCTCAGGTCAGCGACGCTGATGTCTTATCTTTGCTTGCTTGCATACGTCAGTATTTTTATGATTTTAGTTTTTGTAGAAAATTCGCCGTTTATCAGAACCGCACTCACTTGAATCTGCGCTGCGTATACTTCATCTCGTTCATGGCGTTGAAAACAGAGCGAGGCACGCAAATGTACACCAAACAAATCATAGACAAACCGGTACCACAACAGACTTCACAATTTTACACAGAAGACTGCATTGTTCCTTTAGTTCGGAAAAATTTGCAAAAACAATATACACTTTTTCAAAAATTAGGTAAAACTGTTTGATTCTAGCCTAAATATATTCTCTCTTTTTAGCTGACTTTTGATCGCGGTATTTTTTAACAAGACTTACTATAATGCTAGGAAATCTTCTAAAAAGAATCACACACAAACAAAACATTTATGATGGCCGATGCAAAGAGTAACGCTGCTTTAAGTTCACTCAGAAAATGTTCCTTTCACTTCGTGCAGTCAGTCACTAAGCTTTGAAAACAAATTTTGATTTCACCTGAGCGTTTATAACTCGTCTTCCAGTTTATCCGCACGGAAGCACTTCGATGATTCTGCCTTGATTGAGATTTCATGGACTGTGGCCTATAGTGTACCAAGAGCAAATTTTTGACAAGGCTCAGGCAAAATCAGCCTCGGCAAAAGCGTACAACTAAAAACAACCGTTAGGCTGATTCGACGCTTTGTACTTTGCTGAAGAGGTGTCTATTTTTACATAGCGACAGAGCGGGGAAGACCACTATGAAATTTTGGGGGGAATTACCAACGGAAACAACAGCAGTAATGAACAGCAGTGAAGTAATGAAGTACTGTGATCGCTGCACGTTCAATGTTGACGAAGAAGTGAAACTGCTGCTGGCCGAGCCGTGGAACCGAGTCCACCATACTCGCTTCTTTGCATTTTGTTTAAAACATTACAGACGGAACAGCTTTAGGTACTGACAACAGAAGTGACACCTCTGTTGGTCACGATACTCGCTTCCTCACAACTACAGTAGTTCCGCTGAGCGTTGCGACATTATCGCCGAAGTAGCTTCACCGCCCCAGCTGCGCTGTAGCCTTGGCGCATTTATTAACGAACGCGGTGTTTGGTCCTAACGTTTTTGGCATTTGACATCCGTTTAGCGTTTTTTAAACGTTATCGCCAACGCAAAATGTTCCTTTAGCTGCAAGTTTTCGCTCAACCACTGGGTGCATGGTTTTGACACTTGTTTACAGACGTGCCAGTTCCGCTTGGAACTGAGCAACTGACCTCACGGAGTAGTTCGACCACGAAGCTACAGGCCGTGTTGAATACAAAATAAATCGACCGTGAAACCTCTTGCGGTTTGGGAGAAGGGAGTGAAAACCACCTTTCAGCAAGCGGCAATCCTTCGGTAAACTCGCACTGACCGATAAGGAAGGGTTTGAAAGCTTTGTCCTTTGACAACGCGATGGTAACAAGAGATAAGCAAATGCTGCTGACTTTTGTTAAAATCGTTGTCATGTAAATGCTGTGAAGCAACAAACAAACCAGCTTTCAGTCTTGAGTACATAAGTGTTTCCTAGTGTTTAAAGTTGTTTTTCTCTCCTTAAGCAAACCCTCAAGTTTTTTTGCATTTCGTCCAGTTTTATGACTTTCATGTCATTAGGCTAAATGACTCAAAACGGCAGGATTTTCACAACATTACTAAAATTATGCCGACAATACTTTGAGCGGCAACTCAAACGCTGTTTTATGTAAAGGATTATGTAGACGCGAGATCATAAAATCATGAATGTGACAACTAAAAGTCTGTAAGTTCCTTGATTTTTTTCATAAGATCCCGTTTTCAAACATCACACAATTTAAGAAGTTTGTTTCTTAAAAAATATTTTGGCGAACTTTCTGGTACAAAAACACTTTCTGGTACAAAAACTCGTTTACAACCAATGTTTGCTGCAAAAAAAGGTCTGACGGCTGTATACAAGAGAGATGTGATAATAGAATGAAATATACACAAAAAGTAAAACTTCCTCAAAACCAGTGGCGTCGCCAGGATTCTTGATTGGTGGAGGCCAAAGCTGAGTTCATAAGCAAAACACGGAACAACGTCCGCGCTTATGAAACCTTACGAAAATGATGTTTTTTCTTTTCACAGTTTTGCGTAAAGTGGACCAATCAACTGCCCTGTAACACCACTAGCTGTGCTCGTGCTCGCAACTCCAGATACTAAAAATTTATGCGGGAGTAGCAGCGTTTCATGTGGCATAAACATTTTCCTGGTCAACGCGTGTGAATCTTTGTATTCTATAATGGTAGGAAATACTCAGGTACATTTTTTGACCTAAAACCTCAAGAATATGATGTTATTGACCTAGCGAAGATAAGAATTTAATGTTTCTTGATTTTAAATGAAAAACGACTGGTAAAGATTTGCTTAACCAGATTTTAACGTAGTCAAGTGTTCTGCTATTCTACATTTTCATAATGTCATACGACACTTGCTCTTCCTGTGCCACGGGATGGACATAGGTGTTTTAAACCTTGAGCAGAGCGTTTCTTCGCACGCGACTGGAGCATACAGTACGCATCGTCATCGATAATTCTCGAATTAATGCTGACAAGATAATAGAAACGGGAGTCAGGTGTTGAGCTTTCTCGTGGCTTCTGTTGCAACACAGTTGCATGTAATCTCTTCTGACTTTGATTTATTATTACACCACAATTGTGATAAGGTTTAATAATCTATACTAAAATTATCGGCAAAAATCGCGAACTGAAGCAAAAAGTTGGTAAGTATCAGTTTTTCTCGCCACCACAAAAGAAGAATTTTGACTATCAGTAAATTATGAAAAATTGACTTCATTATCCTAAAAAATACATAAATTTAGTTTACGGTAAAAAGTCGAATTTTTATTTGCCTATCAAATGAAGAATATGAAACCTGTAGTGCTTGTATCTGGGAACTGTTACCAAACAACACGCCGCACAGGCTTATTAACAAAGTCTTGACTTTATTGAGAAACCTCACTTATTTTTGACACCCACTTTCCTCATTATGGGAGCAGCTGCTGAAGAAGGTTTGGAAATACTTTGCGGTTTCAGCAACCTGTGATAGTTCTGTTGGCTCCACACCAAGGCGGGACCTGCTTGATCGGAGATGTAACCACGCTGGTGCGCTTTCCCGTAAGTGTAGCTGACAGGAATCGCCTCGGCAATCTTTCCTGGGGCATTCTGGTGACGTGGTCGAGCTATTGTATACCTGGCATCTCTCCATAGGCGCAGGAGGCGGTGGTGAAGGTTGAGATATATCCCCACCAGCTGTATTGCTTTCGGTCAAATATCATTTTAAAATATGGAAAAAATTGTATCGAAACTGTATTTTTTTTAAAGATTTTGTCAATCTAACTCTTTTCCGGTATTAATGGGGTGACAATTGCATTACAGGTGTCTTTTTAAAACTTAGAGATGTCAAATTAAAAAAAATTTTGAAAATGTACTTTTTAAGCATGAACATACTTTTCGGGCAAAACACAGAATTTTTGTGTTCCATACGCCGACGCAGGAGAAGCTAGGGGCTCGAAATTCAGGGCGTTAACGATTTTCACAGCTGCGCACTTTGTCATGAAGTGTCACGCCGTAAACTTTTCGCAAAAATCCATTCTCTGCCACTTTTTGAAATTACACTCTTTTGGTCATTATCCAAGTTCATACCCATAGGTGAGGATCGGAACAATGACTGATTTAAAAACTGAAAACTCTTTGCGATGTTTGGAAGCTCCCGCTTTGTGACCACGACACGATGAAGCTCGCACATTATTGTGTTTGCTTTGCCAATCTTCGCATCAAGCTCCTTGTTGTGCTTTCCGTCATTCGTAGAAATATAACCCAGCTGTCAAACTTTTATCTTTTACTGATATTTCAACATATTTCTATTGCAACTGACAGATTTTAGTCAGCAACGTAATGCTATGGCATTATTATAATAACCAACCTTGACCACACTTTGCATTTGCAATAAGCATTTGTCAATATCCAGGCTTGTCCATGGGAATGTCATTCCTATGGGAATCCCATGGGAAACGTCCCATGGGATGGGATGGTACGGGACAGGCATAAATTGCTATGGGATGGGAATGGGACAGATAACTATGTCCCATGGACAACCCTGTCAATATCTCAGGAACTTATTAAGATTTTGTCCTTTGCAATGAGCTATATAAGCTAGAGAAATGTATCAGACATCAAATTTTTGCTTGCTTGTTAGGAAATACTGACATCATGACCACCGATGTCAATGCACTGAGTGCATTTTAACTTTTTGGCCATCGCGACATCTCGCGGTTAGGTAAAGTTGCAAATTTCTTCGACAGGTTGCGCTATAAATCGATCGTGGTCTCGATGCAGAACGTCCAAACGCCATAAAAATGCTCTTCAACTTTCAGAACAGTACGTGATGCAGCAATGTTGTTTCTGAGCACTATTCTACCTTAAATGCTTCTGGTTCCATCGTAGGTGCTACAAGTAGCAACTTGCCCATAAGAAGTTCGTACCGTTTCATTCCGGACCTGCCGGAGCAGCTAAACCTCAAGTGAATTCAATGCCTACCAATTGGCCCAAATCGCATAAAAAATTGAAGAATTACATTTTTAGTACTTGTTTACTGAGCAAATAAGATTTTTGAAGAAAGTAGAAAACCCATTTGCAGCACAAATGCAAGTGGTATCTTACTGCATCACAATGGAGGGCTTCTCTTGGAATATATTGAAGATATTATGGTTGACGAGATTGGGCCGTTGATAAACATTTTAATAGAGATTCTGTTTTCATCAAACAGAAGTTTTACACGAGGTATGGAACACCTTGTTGCCCACCTGTTTTATAAACTTTTTTGTTAATTTTCTCCAAACGAAGTTTTTTAAAGAAAATATCTTCTCAGCGGTTTATTGAACCAGCAGATGTTTTCGCCATCTTATGCGTATCGCTGTGGTACATGCCTGCGTTTGTGATTGATTATCTCTATTTTCAAAACGTGAAATTTACGAATACGGAAATCTGAGAGGAAGCGACTTCATGCTAAATACGCGGAAAAATGCACATGTTACAGATGCAAAGAGACAACAAATTTACTGACTGGAGTTTTACAACAAGCACCAAGAATGCCTGATTTTCAACAGCAATCCTTGTACTTCGTTTGAAAAACATTTTTTAATTTACGTTTTGTCTGCAACTGGCGACTGTTATTCAGATTTTGTACGCTTGACATATTAGCAGAAACTGATTATATTGGCCAAATAGCTGCATTTTACGTCGCAAGCAAGACAACGTTGCACTTTGCAGTTATTTTCTAAAAACATCAAAACTATAAGAAGGACCTCAGACCTGTACACTTCCATCTGGGGGTGCTCTTATACTTTCATTTGGGGGTGCTCTGGAACGTGAATTAATTTCTTAAAAAAGTAAAGTGAAAATTTCCCTGCTGTCAAACAACAATTTTTGGGAATATCGTGGCGGCAAGCTAAATTTAGGGGGCATGGGTATCACTGGCATGCCATTAACTTTGCTCGCAACTATAGGTTGAGTATGGGATTCGTAGACATGCCTATCCTTTCAAAATATTGAAGAAAAACACGGCAAATGAAACCTCAAAGATGCACCTTCAATATTTCCAGCCTTCTACAACAATTTTTTAATGAAAAGTAGCTGACAACTAACTCTAAAAGTGTGTATATTTCTATGGTAAGGAACTAACACACGGCGGGGTCTAAAACCCCATTTTGCAGAGATTACGCAAAAATAGTCTTTGAGTGCAACACCACACTATAGTGTGCACACATTCAAATCTTCCAAACCAAGATCCAAACAGGTTACTGAGAGAACTATTTAAACTAGGGCTTGGCTTCCAACATCTCAACACGGTTTAGTTTGCGACTGCTGGATACAACCAAGAGAATTGTTTTCGAACTTTCTTTAGTCAACCTTGGTATGATGTACTGATTGAGTTGATTTGTAAAAATATTAGCTCACACACGCAAGCAGTTACATTTCCAAATGTTGTTGCCCATACCAGAGACAATTTTTTTTCAAATTTGAAAACTTGTAGATAGAGCGGCAATACGCCGCGGTTTGACGGAAACAGTAGCGGATTTCGCGATCGTGCTTCGATGTCCTAGTCACTTGTTTGATTGTCTCTGAAATGCAGTGGCTGCGGGCATAAGAAAAAGGTAACTTTGTCAAAGGGAATGATGCATATGAACCGGGAAAAGTTCTTATTTAGTAAACTGTAAGAAATCAGAGGAACTATGCGACACACACCAGCTTACCTTTTTTGCTCTAACCTAAATTGCTCAATGGTTGTAATGGTAGTTGAAGAAAACTTTCGTAATAAAAGAAAAAAGTTGAAACGTAAAATTGACACGATGCGACATTAATCAACTCACCAGACGCAATTAGAGAAACGCTGGCAGTGAATTAACAAACCAGTAGATTAAAACTCACAGAACATAAATCAGATAGACCAAGCAATATAGTTCACACTGGATAAACACCGCAACACAAAGTGTGGTNTTGTTCAGTTGGAGAAACGNCGACATCACTTTGGGACTCAACGAAAACTCAAAACTCTATAAACCGTCATTTGAGATTGATTCCAGCTTCCACTTTGTTTTAACAAGCCTCCACTTGCCCAACAAAGTTGCTGCGAGTCAATAACTGTTGGGAACCACGGCAGCAGAGTATGAGTCACATGACTCGACAATTTTGTGACGTACGAGCAAGTGCAGACTGGCCTGATGCAACGTGATTTGAGATGCATGCCGCGCCTGATGCTTCAAGTTGCAGTTGGCTGTGCGATACGTTGATGAGTCGGTCCATTTGGAGTTTTTTTTCACTTCATCAAAAAATTAACCAGACGTCGACCACTGCTTTGAGCTCATTGGCAATATATACACCAGGTTTTTTTAAGGAAAAGGTTAGGTACCCGGTATGGATCTGTAGGGGCCCGATTTCTCTGATTCTAGGGACCCGATTTTCTCTGATTTTAGGGACCCGATGATAATTTTATCTGATTCTAGAGACCCGATTTGAAATTCTAGGGACCCGAATCTGGTCCCTAAAACGTCTTAAAAAACCTTGTATACATTCAACCTTTTTCGCAAAACAGCGGCAACATTAGAACAGAACTGATACACGCTGAGGTTAGTAACCAAGAAAAATTCCACTGCGTTAGTGGAAGCAGCAGAAAAGCAATTTTTGTTCGGAAACACTTGCACGTCAAAATTCGGTGTAGAAAAACAAATTATTTTTTCGTCTTGCGCTCGATTGTGTTTCCTTGTTCAAATAAAAAGTAAAATACAAGAATGACTTACTCACTTTGTCCTGAGTGTGCAAGAAAAAGTTAGGAACCATGAAATAAAGTTTTTTCTCGTTTTTGTTGCATCGTTTTTTTGCGTGTTAACTTGTTTTAATGCGACATTGCGGCCCGATTAATCACTCTTGCTTCCTAGACGTAGAAAATCTTACGTCTGTTTAGGTGCAGGTCCATCAGGTTACGGTAAAGAATGAAGGACCGCTCTTCGTTGAGCTTCCTATAATACTAAATTGACTTCGTAAGTCTTATTTTAGGGCACTTCCCGGATGTTATCAGCCGTTGTCTAATAGGTTTAACGAAATGCTACATAAATAGCGACGCAGCGAATCAAAGACGGCGCATTTACGTCGCGATTCTTTGTTACAAAATCAAGCAGTACCAGCGATTAGTGCTGTCCGCAATATCCTTAACGCACTTATCGCCTTTGCCGCCCGCTGGCTTTGAGATTCTCTAATTTTATTAGTTCAAACGAAACGTCCACAAGTTAATTCCAAAGATTACTGTCATTTCTTCGAGTATCTTAATTAGGAGAGCTTGGAAGTGGAACTGTTCGAAGTTTGCAAGCAAAGACACAGAGCAGATTCTGTTCAACACCAATCTTGAGCCTCTTATTGTGCAGGGGCAACGACGCGAAGCCCTTCCCTTTTTTCGGTGCCTAGGGGTCTTTGCAATGATTTTTTGTTCGTGTTGCAAATCCCTAATTATTGCCAAATAAACTCGACTTATACAAACTCAGTGGGTCCACGATCCACACCATGGCTAGATAGCTTTTTTCGCGTTGCAAGTTACGTTGGGTAACCAATAAAATATCACTGCGTCGGTCGGGATTTTTTTGCAACGTGCAGAGTTGAGTGACAGAATATTTTCTTCTTACGGTTGAGGTTTCTAGAAAGAGCCAATGTGAATGTACGTTTCAAGCTTGTGTTTCTGCCAATATTGTTCAAACGCGCGTGAAGGAAAATGCTGGTCTGATGACGTAAAACTAAGTTTTTTTTGTACCTGCACCATAAAATACATCAAACAAACAAATTTGGGCATGTGCACTTCCGGCGTAAGGAATAATCTAATAAAACTTATTGGTAAATGCTATTCCAAATTTTATGATAATTGATCAGGAATGTTTAGATTATTTGCTAATTTCACAAAGTTTGTTGGAGATGTTTGAACAAACCACATACATTTACGCATATAACCGAATATGTGGAATGTATGCAAGAACTCATTTACCATGACCACGCAATTGAAAATCGCAGTTTGTTGTGCACAGTGATATTTGCTGGGAAATTGTACCTAAACCTATTGATGTGTTCACAAACATTTATAACATCAATCAAAAAAGGCGACTGGGATTAGGCATTTAATATTTGGCCACAACGTGCCAGCAATTGCTGGCACATGAGTTAAAACTGCATGGGCATGAAAGAGTTACTGCCACTTATCGTGCTTTCAGGGAAAAAATAATTTTCTGGCAAAAAAAGTAAAATTTTTGATCAAGCATTTCGGTATTGTGGCACAAATATTCTATTTTGGACAAAAATATTTTTTGTTTGGCTACAGTCTTATGCCCCTCACGAAACGAGACAAGTCTTTGTTGCTAATGACCTGATATTTAAAAACCAAATCAAGGCGAAAAGTCTTTCTTTTGTGTTTGCAGCTTGAGTAGTGTAGAAAAGCATTACGAATATTGAAAAACGTGAAATAAGCATCAGCGAAACCAATCAACCGCAAGAACTGGACTTGTAGAACGTAGATATGATAAATTGGCACTTCGCGTAGATCATTTATAACAATTACGTTGAAAAAATGTTCAGGAAAGTAAGAACCGCTTTACATCTTGCCAAGGAAAATTTATTCTGAAGCAAGACACTGTTTTGTGTTCTGCATGATGCTGAACAGGCCTGGTTGGTGGCTATCTTGATTGCGTTGCACAGAGAAATCAAAGTAGCAGCGGCAAACAGCGAAATGCTGCGTTCAGTTTACTTACGGTCTCAATGGTTTAAGTCTTTGATCATTCACTACGGCAAAAAGGGCAAACGCGATAATGAGATCAACAGCTCGCAATCAAACAATTTCAAACATTCCGCCCGAGGACGACCGATTTGTAATTGACAAACTCGATACACGGAGAGGATCGTGTGAACAATTGACGCACCGTCCTTACTGTGCCTACCGGCTCGTCGTGAGCCGCCCGTTCATCAAAACGAACCTCCGCCTACACAACTACACGATCTTGAATTCTGCCGCTCCGCAAAGCTTGTTTAGATTTCCCCGCAATTTGTTTCGTGAGAACGGCAAAATCTACGACGTATTTCAGTGGGATGAGTAAAACCTAACTGCTGCGAGAACTTGCTTGCTTTTCAGGCAAAAACCACCTGCGACTGCTTCATTCTATTTGTTGTTTCGAAAAGCGGCAACGATTTCCTCATAGTAATATTTGCTTGTAATTGAGTTTGCTCCATCTTCAAAAAGATAACCACTTTTAGGAAAGTCAAGTGAATATTTTTTAAAATGTTTTTTTCAAGTTTTTTCGATTTTTTCGAACAATGCGAACGACCAGTAAGCACAGTGGGAGTCTGTTTGATGCTGAAAAGACATTAACATGAGATAATCGCCTTTGGCGATCAACCGATGGGAACTATTCATACTAGCAGGTATTCCATATACATGATTGACAGGTGAACACAAGCACTGCGTGTCAAGTGAACGGAAACAGTGTTTTTGTTTTTAACTGTTTTTACTTACACCAACGTCTGCGCCCAAATGCCCCAGGATTTGAAAACTGAGCCAAAAAATTAACTGTTTCCGCCACGTATTCTAACGTCTGCGCATCAGTGGTGGTGCTTTTCTCTGCGGAGATTCCATGCAAGAAACTATACTCACGCAAGACCGTTTAAAAAGAGACACCCACTTCTTTGCAANGAAANATCGATCCCAATCTTCAAGTTATTCAAAGCAAAGAAGAATTAAGCATTTCACTTGGCGAAAAAGCATGNGTGCGAGGTTGCATTGCTTTTACGTGTGAAAATAATTTCATATTAATTGTACTTGGTGTTAAATACATTGCAGTGGCAGTTAAGCGCGGCTTATAACTGATTTGAAAAGTTTTTTTATTTTGTTCCCATTGTTCAGAGTTAAGCATTACATCAATCTGAGAATGTAGAGATGTGAAGTTTGCAAAAAGCAGGCGGACACTTACAGTAGCGTAGCCAGCCCAAACATTTGGGGGGTGGGCAAAAATTTAAAAGGGGGGAAAAACTTTGAGGGGGGCAAAGTGTTTGATTTTAGGCGAATAACAGTATTTTGTTTGGGATACCGTCTCTCAAAGCACCAAATGGTTATATTTTCTAAAAATTTGGGGAGCTATGGACCCCCAGGTCTCCCCTGGCTACGCCTACGGACACTTAGTGAGGCTAACCAGCCGGTGTGTATCCGAAATTATCCGTAAGGTAATTATGGTTTTCACAGGTCACAGTTTGGAAAAGCTCTCACAAGCTTTTAATCGTCAACACGTTTACGCCAGAACATCAATCCCGGGGTATTTGTCTGGAAAATAAAAGAGTGGAAAAGATGAATTATCGCTTGGGACTCATTGAAATTTCCACGCGATGGAATTAACTTTGCGCCTGCGAAATGAGCAACGCTTATGCGTGGCTAACGTCAACGCTTGAAGGATTTAACGTAAGTTGGCAAAATCGTTTTGGCTGGGACAGCTCCAGTTTTCTGGGCTTGGGAAGGCAAGCAGGCGGCATTCCTCTGGAAAACGCACGGATTACGATCCAGGAAACGATGCACGATGCAGAGCCGCGAAAACTCTTCTTTTCGTTGCGAGAAAAAAAAACGATAACCTTCGTTTTCGCATTCTTGAGAGGGAAAATTTCGCACAAAGTCAGAGGCTATTTACACACCTTGTTCTGAGTCAAGACGCACTCAAATTGCCATGATCGTCATTTGGAAGTCACGCGGCCTGAACTGTGCAACGTTTCAGGTTTAAAAAATTAACCGTCTGTCATAGGCAAACCCAAGCATGCGCGAGTCTTGTAGTGGAGTTGCTGAATGAAAATACTGTATAGTGCAACACAGTCGTTTCACAAGCCCAAATATATGACTTTCTCATTTCGATTTCTGTTGAAATACGTTTAATGAATCGGTGCTGTGCTTTAATTTTGACGGCTTTACAGCAATTCGGCGCATCGCTCGCATAGCTGTAAATCATCGAAAGATTGCTAAGATAAGTCTGATATGTTTTGAAAAACGCAGTCACGAAAATAGAATTTCATATCAAAGTAATTTTAGCTCGGCTCACTTTTCCTATAAAAACTACTGTGGAAGAGTTGCGCAAAGAGCTCAGTGTGCTCCATGGGGGCGAATTTTGTTGTTTTTTTTTCTGTGAGTGCAGAAAGGAGAGATTTTGCGTTTAGTTTAGCTGTACCAAATAGGTAATATAGCTAAGGTGCTGATTTGTGTAGAAACTGTATCGAGTTATTAAGAGATTTATGAAACTTTAAAAAATCTGTAAAATGATTAAGTTCGAAGGATTCCATTGACTATGCTTAATCAGACATCAGAGATAGCGAATTTTGCAGTTGGTTTGCACACTTGTTGTCTTCAACGTCAGAGCTGGTATTTTGATTGGAATTTGTTCTACCCGAGCGGTTATTGGTTGTTGGTTTGTAAGTTTAAGATTTTATTTCTCATGTTAATACAACGACCACGTCAAGAAAAGAAAACTGCTAGAATTACACAGGTTTGTTCAAGTGCTCACTGAGGCCTTTCTGCTTCAACCCATACTGTATTTCCCTAATCAGATTACAAGTTTCATTTTGGGCTTCAATCAACGGTTGAACAACTGGTGGAATTGTAATTAAAACATCCCCACAGACTAAGGTGATTACGTGCTAACAAACATGAGGTGTTAACGTGAATTCTGACTGAGGTGTGCTGTGAATTTTAAATGTTACAAAAAAGCAAGGTTAGAGTAACTTGTCATAAATCTCTATTTCCTTGCAACTACTGATCAAATCGGTTATTTCTCTTCAATAGAGCGGTGGTTTGACACTTTCGGTAAACGTTCCGAGATTGTCACTACACTCAAAGATGCAACAAAGTTTGCATAAAATTGAAACAAACTTGGAGGAAGTATCCAGATTATGGCAATTCAACCTGACATAGCAAACTAGGACAACTTTTGTAAATGGCACATACTTCTAGGGGAGGAGATAAGTGCTGCGAAAGGTGACTACTGTGTGCTTTTAGTGAATAACAACAGCTCGGTTGGGAATAACACGTAGTGCTCGCAAAAAAGACAAAAATTTCCTGGTAAGGTATTGACTGATGACTAAACCAAGGCTATTTGGGGGTTTACTTCCAAGCAGGAGCTCCAAAAACTAAATATAGAAGTAGATAGCCGTTAATGAAACTGCATATATTGTTCCGAAAGTCCTGGGCAGGGAATTTATTCAGAAGCTATTTGCATGAACTATATGTGCCAGTTGTTAAACGTTTATGACTCGTTCGTCCTCGCAGGTGCAGTAAAGTTTCCAAATCAACACGTCACCTGCTGCAGCAGTTCCACTGTCGACTTCTTGAAGATGCGCCTTCACGCTGGTGATCGTTAAGTTTACGACAGCGCCTGCAACAATTACAGGTAATTTGTTAAAGGTCGATTACGGCAGGTTGCAAGTGGTTTTCAATGAACAAATGAAGCTGTGTCGGTTCGCAATGGCGACCGAATGGAATGAATAGGTGGCAAGCGATTGCTAACGACTTCAGAGGCATGTGGAACAAAAGAGCTTTCACGCCGCTCTAATGACGCCGATATTACTTTCTTCTGAGAGGGAACGCTACTGGCCAGTGTTATCGTTGCATCATTGGTCGTTTGTGGTTGTCGCAACTTGCAACAACCGCTAATTTATACCGATGCGCGACAAAACTCGAGTCTTCCCGTTTCGGTGCAAGGCAGTGAGATATATAAACGTTGTCTGGGCGCGTCCGGCTCGTGACGACAGCGAAGTTCGTGGTCAGATCAAACGCTGAACGGATATAAATCAAAGCGCTGGGTAAAACAAATGGTGTCTGAAGACACGAAATCGAGTTGCAAGTGTTCGATAGCATGCCACGCATCGCGAGGCGAATAAAAACAACAAACCGTTATTGGAAGAAAAAGGCGCTTCGTGTAGCGAATGCGTATTTTCAAGTGAAGGGTTGACACCGTCCAATCAATCGCGAAAATCGTCTCATTATACCGCGATTAGCGTTCGGAAGACCGCATAGTTGCTATTTGTGATCGATTTAAACAGCTCAGTTACGACGGACTCCTAAGCTGCGAAGCGGTCAGGGTGGAGTATTGGTTGAACTTCAGCGGCAGCGACCCAGGAGGCAGGCTTGAAGTCACGATGTCATCTACGACGGTGCATTTGCGCTGTCGGAGTGGCGAAGAAGGCAGGAAAGGAACTCTGGCAATCGGAGAAACCTATAGACCACATTGCTGCCTAGCTAGCGACGAAAAGGTGTCGGAAACGTGTTCAAGCAACACAGTTAGCATGGTCGAAGGGTCTTCATCAGAAAACTGTGGACGTAGTGTCGTGTGGCAGTCGGTCAAACATTCGCACATGCCGCTAGGAGGGCGAGAGACTTTTGCAAAAGCTTGCTCACCATCGTCAGGGTCAACGACAAGTCCGGACATTTCAGCCAAAAACCGCAAGTTAAGCTTGCCGGAGGCCCGTGACTACGCAATGCACTTAACCCCGTTCCCGGAAAGAAAGCGTTGCGCCTTCACGATCGCCTCCATCCTTGCGAAATCCGAGGACCAGCAAAGTAACTGCAAGGATGTCAGTTTCACACGTTCAGAAGAAACTTACCCGGAGAACTTGACGCATTGGGAAAGCTCCGACGATGAACAGCTGAACAGCAGTCCTACCACTAAAGAGGCAACGGCACTATGGTCGCCTCTGCGAAGTGCTTTCGTCCAAGAAAACCCGCATTACGCTGCAATGCTGCATCAGACTCAATTGCAAAACTGCTTGCGACAGCTGTCGTCCCCAGGCATTTTCTCGGCCGAATCTCGGGGAGCATTTGCATCTTCTGTCCATCTTGGCCTCACGACAACATCTCTTCCGTCTAGCATTGGAAGACGCTGGTTCTCGCCATATTCATCGTGGACACATTCTTTGTCTATGCCACCCGGTTGCAGCTATCTGACGCCCATAGATGGTAAGTACTTAATTTGTTTTGTTAAGTTTACCTTCGCCTCGCCACACTAATCTCCGATTTTAATGGGCAGTTGGCATGCCTGTAATCTCCTGTGTTTACAGAAAACATGGCTAGTCCGGATTTAACTGCAGCGGCTACTTCTGACTGTAATATTCCTTTCAAATTGTACCATTCTGTGGATTGGATCAACATGCGGTACTCGTAAATGGCAAACAGTGTAACTTGCGCCGATGCAGATAATCATCTCGCTCATGCGCAATGCTTCTGTAATCCATGGAAATCTCTCCGTGTCCTGACGTTACGCATAACAATTTATGAAATTTTGGTCATGCCGAACGAGTTCGGCACTCTTGGTGGCACCATTCTCGGCCTTCCGTCGCATCAGCGCCAGGGAGCAGTGTTTGGATAATGACGTACCGCCATGTCCACTAGTCCGCGGTTTGCAATTGAAGTTGAAGCTCTCATTATGGTAAGCGCACTTCGAAAGTAAAATTTCCGCTAATATTTCGCAAACCCAGCTGGTTCCGCGCAGTAACCCGAACCGATCAAACCAGGTCCCGAATCGCATTTTTATTTTGCCTTGTTCTATAAAATCGGTTTCAAGTGCTACAGTATAATGCAGATCAGCTATAGGAAAGCCTGCAAAAACAACTTGATGACATAAAGCCAGATTAAAGTAACAAGTGAGATCTACATTTACAAATTATTACAAAAACTTACCGAAGCCAGATCAAAGTTATTAAGTGCAAAAAAAGGATTTCTGAAAATCCATCCAAAATTTTAAAGTTTTCTCGATCACGTGATCACGTAAAATTACAAGTTGTCTTTTTGTTTCTCCAAGATTTGATGTCGGTTCATAGTTCTTCGAGGTTTGATCTAGAATTTCAGTTTGAAATTTGTTTTATGCCTTTCAGTGAAACATGTTTTATTAACACGCCAGTGCAAGCACGTACACGTTTTCATGGCAGCCCAACTGCCCAAGCAAGTCATGGCCTTCCCATGCTGCGAATTTACCGCGGAACTGCATCGTGCTTTCCTAGTTTCGCTTCGAACATATTGAAATAACGTTGTGTTATTCAGTTAGCTAACTTAACTACTTCAAGTTATATTTTAGACATCTTTTTGTGTTACGGCAAATTGCTTTGGAAAGTTAAATTTAAAATTATGCCTGTACGTTTAGTTCTTTTCCAATATGACGTAATGTTGACATGTAGTCTAAAATCATTTGTTGTGGTGTGCTGTTTCCGCATTTTGAAATCCTGGCTTATCTCATGCGAGTCATAGGCGTAGCCAAGCGGGTCCCTTATTTCGAAGATAAAAATATGGCAAAGTGTATAAAGAACAAGCACGTTTTTCATATACTTATCAGGCTCATGTACGCTGACGTGTTTCGTGTTTCGGTGCAGTGACGCAGCCAGGCCGAACATTTTGGGGGCCAAAATGTTTTATTTTAGGCTAGCAACAGTATTTTGTTTGGAATATCGCCTCTCAAAACCAAAATGACTAGATATTTCAAAAATTTGTGGGGCCCCTAGGCCCCCCCTAGCTACGCCTATATTTGGTGACATCTGGATGTCGAAAAGAGTTGATGGCTTTGCTTTGAGCATTTTACTTACTTCTGAAGCAAAACGTATAAATTTATTTGTCTTGCATACTCCATTTGAACCCAAACTATTGGCCCCGCGAATCTTGACTACGCCACTGCGTGAAAGGTTTATTTTTATGAAAATAACTTATGATAAAAAATCTTGTTTGTAGTCACGTGTTTTATGAAGTGAGCAGAACCTAACAGTATGACCCTTTTCAAGAAATTGCTGAAAAAAGTTGTGAATTGCATCAGGTGTCTAAAAGATGATCAGTATCGTCACATGGATAAAATTCGACTTGCGAAAATAGAGGTGGAAAATGTTCCTTAAATGTTGCAGAGAAACGTTTTCCTAAACTATACCTAGAACATCGTTCGTAGCTATTCAAAACATGATATCGTTTTGATCAACATAAAGACAAGCGATCTTACGAGGAGGGAGTACACTTGCCATTACAAGAGAGTGCACCCAGAAAAAAATAAAAGAGATTAAAAAAATCTTGAATACAAATGTAATTTTAACTTGCGCAACAGCTGCTCTATTTACATTGGCCAGCACGATATCCTGAAGTATTGGTGTATATAAATTAAAACTAGGGACATCTGGTTGCCCTCCAGTTGCAGTGCTATATCGCTATGAAGAGGTGGACAGTTAAAAATTTGACAGTGATCAAGTTTCTGATTAATTTTGGAAATAACATCAGTTTTTGCTTTAGGCGCGAGAAAAACTACTTAAATATAAAACTTGTTAAGAAACTTACCATAAGCTAAAAGATCGTATGCTAGTGTCTCATTAATTTTTAAGGAAGCAAGTGAGCTTTGCTGCGGTCTTTGAGGCACTGGTGCTTTAGTTTTCCCTCTCCATAACTGTGTGTATGCTGCGTATACGGGGAAAAGAATACAAATCAGAAAATTAACAGTGCAAAACTAAGTGTAATGACTATGCGAATGCGGGCTTGTGTTGTCACGCATACATTTATGAGCTTTAATTCAGAGGTAGTCCATAATGAAGCTGATTATATTGCCTTTGAAGACCACCCACCTGCGTGCTCTTGCGACCACAACTACTTGACAACGCAGAGCAGTAAAATCAAAGGCGGCAACCCTGGCTCCTTCAATGAAAAACTGAAGTGCGAAAGCAGATCGAAACGAAACAGAACGGTGTTCACTGCCGACCAACTGCAATGCTTGGAGCGCGAGTTCAAGAAGCAGCAGTACATGGTAGGAACAGAGCGCTACTATTTGGCGAAGAAGCTGAACCTGAATGAAGCCCAGGTGAGAAGGGAACACATCCGTTTTCAGTTTCACATATGCGTTTATCTTTGCGGGATCCTGATTTGCGGAAACGAAGGAGATAGCCGAGTCGCGCAACTGTCGCTTACGTTCTCGTTTTGCAAGTTGAAATTATTCCGTATCGAAAACGTTTTTGGCAAAGCTACACGACAGTCGTTCCACGATGGTTTTTGGCTGAGCTTTTAATCACCGTAAGCTGTGATAGCAGTTCGGTACAAAAACGTTAGTCATTCTTTGTTCATAACAAAAACCAACTCGGCCATTTCTTTGTGAGATCCCATCTCCTGAAACCAGTTTGTAAAACAAACTATATTTTTCCGATTCAGTTTTGTTTATTTTGCAAAACTAGGATTTTCTGGCATTCATAGCTGAATCTGCTTTTTGCACTATTCGCAAGTATCATCAGCCAGAGAAGTTACGCAACGAAAGTTTTTAATTACTAGGTGGGTGGAGCTATCGCACAATAGCATCAACGATGTTTTGCAATTTATGATAAAAAAATATTTATCAAGTACTAATGTTGCAACCTCTCCGCTTGTGTTGCGTTGAATGTGTGATTCACCCCGAACGGGGCGTGCGCGAAGAACAACACCATATACATGTGGCGTGAACAAACAATAATAGAGTGATCATGGCATGTGAACTCTACTGTTGGTTGCTGCCGCAGTGTGAAGCTTTGCGCACATGCCCCTCGGGCAACACTAACAGACGCAACTCCTGATAGCAGGCCATTTTCCAAAACCGCGCTTATCACGTGCATGTCCGTTTATTCTTTTATCTGGTTATCACAGGTAAAAGTTTGGTTTCAAAATCGGCGAATCAAGTGGAGAAAGCAAAAGAATCAAGTATGTGAAAAACTCTCATCGCACTCGAGTTCTGTTGACGGAACGAAGCCATCGAGTTTCGATATACTACGCAAGCAAGCTGCTCTGGACAACTGCAGATGACAAAATAGCGAAACCTGTTTGTTTGTGCTTGCTGACATCACCGGCTAGTAGTACATGTGCTTGATCCGATGACAACACTTTACCGAACGAGGAAGAAAACTAAATGTCGGCTAAATCTGTGAAAGGAATAAGACACACCAGCATGTTTTTTACAAAAGACTTATTGTGTTAACTTTGAGTGGATGCACTGTTTTTTGCAGAAGCGTCATCCTTCCTACGTTTTTTCTTACGCTAGTAAGCCTTTATATTAAAAGTATGGACTACCATCGTGTGGCTCAAGATGGATATGCATTTTCTCAGGGACTGTTTTAATCTTGCGTAGAAGTGAAATTGTATGACAAAAAGACTGTGTGTGACCCGAATTTGAGGTTGTAATATGTTTAAAAGTCTTACAACGTACGTTATATTGCTTAAAATCGACTCACACGCTTTCATCCATATTCTTTTATCGCAAGAGTGACGGACAGTTGTTTGAGCTGCTTCCTGTAGGCTTCACACTCATCTGTAACTTCAGCTTCACGAGGGTTTGGTAGGGGGAGTCACGTGACTGGGGCACAACATGTGGAATAAAATACCAAAAATTTTACGGTTGGGGACGGCAAAAACAAGCCTTTTCCCTGGGTGCTAAGAAAACAACGCCGTTGGTAGCTTGGGCACATTTTAACACTTGTGAAAAGTTGCTTCCTGCATAGCAGTTCGTGGTTTGTTATTCCCCATTTTCGATACAGAGGCCAGTTCTGCGGTTCACCACAATACAGTGTTTTAAACGCCATAATTGCGCTCTGCAATACCTACTCGTCTATGTGGTCATAGGCGTAGCCAAGGGGTACATGCCCCCCAAATGTCCAGAATATCTTGTCATTTTGTGCTTCGAGAGGCGGTGTCCCAAACCAAATACTGTTGCTCGCTTAAAGTCAAAATATTTGACCCTTACCAAACTTTTGGGCTGGCTACACTACTGTATGTGTTATTTTTATACGATTGGTAAGACGTTTTCCACATTTAGTCTGCTTTTTTGAGTCTCTTCGGTTTAACGTTGAAACGGCATATTTTGTGTTTCGAAAGCGACACCTTTCCACCAGTCAGCTGCGTTCTCATGAAAAAGTTTAATGACGACGCAGAACATTTATTCGCTAATTTTTTGTTTGCTCGTCGTGCCTGCAATTTGTTGTTACGCAAACCCACCCGCGTTGACTTACAGTTACGCTCTGCTCTCCAAGCGCACACTCGTGTGTGACGTCACAAACGCGTTTCACCGAGCGATCGCGAGTTTGGAGAGCTACTGCAGAACCAACTAAAGCGCGGCTAAACGAGCGACATGCCTCCCGATTGATTTTCCCATGAAAAAGTTGCTGGTAATCAACACTTCGTTCATGTTTTCCGAGAAGGATCATTCTCGTTTCAACGGTTTTGTACTTTTGCTTTCTCAATAAAATACCGTTGGCATTTTTTCTCACTTCTTCCGAACAGCCACTACGTCTCAAAGGATATATTGAGGAACAAAAGGCGCTTATTTTTGCAGTGATTGCCCAATCCTGAATGGAACGCACCGCCCTCCTGTTTGACTTTAAGGGGTTGATGCAAATGCGTTCCCTATGTTCTACAGTTAAAAACGCTAGTTTCTCTGTACGCTTTCGTGGTACAGCCGACAGGGCTCTGCTTTCATCTTTTTGCGATGATTCAAACTTGCATATATCTATATTCAAGTACACGTACCCTTCACAACGGGGTAAGCAACAAATCGATCTACAGATTTTTAATAGGACTCAGAGGAATCTCGACTAACCCAGCTTTCCTGAAATGCGCCGAAACAAAAGGAAAGCTAAAATCTTTAATGAGGTACTGTAAGAAAAAAAATCGATTTCCTATTAAGAATTTGCTGAGCGATTCCTTGCTTACCCCCATTGTGCAGAATACATACATAAGTTTTAATTGACAACTTGTAGCTCGATAGCTTGAAGCTTTGACCCTAGGTTAGTATGTTCCAACTAAGCGGCCAAAAATTAGTCGATGCTAAATCGCAACGATTTAGACGAGACCATGACTATGCTCACCGGTATCGGCGACCGATGCTTCCCCATGACATATTGCAACACCGGCATACGATTCAAAACAACGCAGTCAACGACACCAGGGAATCCGCACTTTGTATTCAGCAGTTAAAATTGCACCAACCACGAAAACCGCTCCGAAATCCAACCGCGCGCGCACGTAGCTCGCAACTATGACATTTCTCTGCCGACAACTGCAGCATGTTGTCAAAAAATCTGTTGCGCTGCATTCAATCACCACGAAGGTGATGGTAAAAGTGAAGCTAAACCACGATAGCATGGGGAGAACACGAACACAGAAGCGGCGACTAGAAAGCATAGGCGTCGCCAGGGGAGCCCATGGTCCCCCTGAATTTCGAGCACATCTTGTCGTTTTGTACTTTGAGAGGCGGTGTCTGAAACAAAATACTGTTGCTCGCTCAGAGTCAAAATATTTGGCTGCCCCTAAAATTTTGGGCTGGCTGCGCTACTGCTTGAGGGCGTTCATTGAACAGGGATCGCTCACGAGAGTCGGTAAACCACGTGAACAAAACGGCGTCCGTCGCAAATGCACTTCTGGTCAAAGTACAATCTCGACTGGCACCCAAGAGGCTGCAGACTGTGCGCCGGCAATGAAACGAAGACAGTGCCGCTTGAACGTTGACTGGGAGTTGGGTTGTGGGCGAGACGTTCAGCGGCCGAACTGCGAAAGCACTGGCTGATTGCGCAACGACTTAGGTAGTTACTACCACCGCACGTGTAAATGTCTTGAGGAGTCTTAACGAAATGCCAATTCCCGATTTCCACCCGCTAACGCAGTGATCATATGCAGCGCGCTGTGAGTGCCGAGCAGGTAGAAGCGCGCAGCGACAATTGGAAGGATTCTCGCAAAAAGTTGCTGAGCAGCACGCCAGCAAGCGAAAGTGCGGACCACGGGCGTAGGAAACGGGGAGGGGCCTTGCCTACCCCTGGATTTTGAAATTTGACGTTTTCCTATTAAATTTTTAGCAACAAAATGTTGTTTTCTTAGTTTCGAGTGGTTAAAATAAAATTTCACATCTTTTGGCCTCCCCCGAAAAATCTTTTCGGTTACCCCCCGGAAAAATCCACTATTGCTCCCCTTCTGTAAAACATCCTTGCGACGCCCACGGTGTAGACAAGACGTGAAAAACGAGGATTTTGATGGAACGGCTTTGAACAGGTTCGTTTTTGTCGGAGCAGTGCGCGTTCGAAAAACAGGAGAAACGACAGAACAGACAAACACGGCAAATGACGACAGCAAGACACGCCACAAGCTGACGACAAATGGCCTTCTCGGCCAATAACGCTCGGTAACTGGGTTCGCTTACGGGCGTCTAGGTCGGTCTTCTGCCTCACGCAATGCCAGACCGTCGCTATCGTCAAGAGATGTCTACGACAAACATCTTGCTTTGCAGTAACGATTAACACTAGACCATTGCAATAATAGACTTCTTTGCAGGAGGGCATTCGCATTAGATAGAGCAGGGATGGGGAATCTGCGGCCCATTTGATATGGCCCGCATCAGAATTTTTGTTACTCAAGTTGGAACACAACACTGCGTCAAAACGAATGTCAAGCAGGCAGTAAGCCAAGAGAATTCTCTCTCAATCCGTAACACAGTTCTCTCTCTCCTTATCTTCCAAAAGAAGATAAAAGTAGTTTTGAAATAAAATTAAATAATTTTTGCGGCCCGCCAGCGCTACTCCACATCTCATGCGGCCCGTGATAGTAAATAGGTTCCCCACCACTGAAATAGAGGAATGCCTCCCGTTGGAGGGGGCTGCGGCTCCTTTAGCTCATAATCTTTTTAAAGAAACATTTTCATTGAGAAACGTAAAAGATACCTCCACATCGGCTTAGAGATTCTCACAAAATAATCCATTTTTTACTGAAACGTATTCGGCGGTATGCAAGCAACGAATCCATTCGCAATCCAAGCGCGATTGAGCGCCTGCGCCGTTTTGCATTTACTCTCCGTATACTGCGGCTTGAAGGTGGATCGATCTGGGTTTTTTTTTACGTTGCGTCACAACAAAAAGCTAGAACGTAATAATCAGACCCTGATCTTATTAATCTTTCGCTAAAAAGAAAAATAAAAACACCGCACGACAAGACGCAAGGCAGAGTCAAACACCGAAGATAAAACCACACACGGAAAGCACTGCAAACGTCTTTTGCCCAAATCTTCGTCACCTTCCTGCGTTCAAGTTGCTTCAAGAACGCTTTTCGTGTCCGACGAAACCCAATCGGCAACACTGAAAACGTGCATTCGAACCGCAAAAATACGTGTGATTTTGGAGCCGCAGGATTTCAACGCGAGGAAGTCGCTAGAGGAGCAGCTTGCCTCTCGGCCAAGCAGCTGACGCACTCGACAAACACTAAAGCGGAAAAACAGAAAACACGATGGAGCTCGGGCGAGTTTGAATCGAACAATCGATGAAGGACCTCCACTTGCACCGGGTGGTGTCCGAAACGAACAGACGCTGCCATCACTCCCTGTGTATTAAGACGAAGATTCCCAAAAGAGCCAGAACTGCGTACTGCAAATGAAAAAAAGTTTTTTTTTTATGAAAAAAAATCGGAAAACTGCACTACAGTGATAAATGCATTGGCACTTGCTCCGGCCGCTTCTGGGGTGATGGTTCGCTTTGTGGCTTTACGTCGAGTTTAGCGGTCAGAACAAAATAAGCTCAAATATTTGAATGTCGGCAAAATATTTGCGCTTGAAATTTTCGGTTGCATTAAAGTGGTTATGCAGCTGGAAGTATGAGCATCGGTATGAGTGAAAACAGGTTTGGCAAAACTGTTATATAGAACGGAACTGAACGCAAGTCAAGAAAATCAAAACATGCATGGTCCTTTAATACCTAATACACGTTTAGTACGTCTCTATATTTAGTTGGGCAGAACTCGGGCACAACTCCTTTGCGTTTCGTTGTCTTTGCGACCGCGTCATACCACACTGGGCTATGTCTGTCCTGCACCACAGAGATCCAAGCCCAGATCATGTCAGTGAGTAACATTAAATTTCTCTAAAAAAAAACATTTTAACAGAAATGAGGATCTTGACCACAAGGCGCAAGGAGAACGGGCGACACTTATAAGATAACAAACACACGAAAAAACAACACCACGTCACTGCCCATATTAAGAAGTTACCACCTGCTTCATGCATTTTAATGTTTAAACTTTCTCCTCAATACCACTTGCACTTTCCCCTCAAACCTGGTCAAACCGATTCGCTACATACCGCCAGTGTCTGTTTCTAAGCAGAGAGAGAGAGACTTTGAAAAACGAGACAATGGTTGCGCATACACATTTTGTATCTTGCACTTGCGAACGTTCTCGACAATTAGCTNAAACGAGCTTCTGTCAGAAAATCCAGCCTTCTTCCGAGTGTGCTGATCGAACGCAGAGTGTCCATTGTAGGAAAACTTTACCAAGTTTCCTACGAAAGTTTATGAAATCCAGTACCGGTACGACTCAGCGCGGACTTGTGAATGTAAAAATACTTGAGAAAGCACGAAATGTTCCCCTGCCCGAAAAGACACGTTTTTTTATGTATCAGGGATTCCAGATCCCGTCTTGTCCTTTTCACAGTCGCCAGTGAATTGGGAGCATCGCCCGCCTTACAGCGCGATGCGTCATCTACTCAGAGCCACTCCATGTATTCAACGTTTAGTTCAGTCGCCGTGGCATTGCTTCTGGTGGCCGATGCATTGCTCGCCAACTAAGGCGCATACACTGCTTTCCCGTTGCGTGCTGTGTTCGGCTTCCCCCCATTTGTGCACGTCACACCGCCAGTGTTCCCTCCACGAAAATTTTACGCTGAGCAAATGTTTGTTTCAGTGAACATGAATATTTTAAAGCTGAGTTAGCCGAATTCTGAATGAATTACAAACTTTGTGAATTATTAGAACAAGTATAGAATCTTACCATAATACGAACAAGGTACACATTTAATCCAAACAGCTTATCCGCGTTTTCGTACATTTCCAATGTTTATACACTTTGTCCGGGTGTACTGCCGAATCTTGATAGGTAGCTGGCATGTTGCAAGTGCGCGAGAATGAGATTTCACTGTGCAAATGGGTCTGGTGGTGCTGCGCACCTTAGAGGGAATATTGCACACCTCTGCTGTGGATGCAAACGGTTGTTTTTCGAACGCGCAGCATGGTTTCGTTTTGCGTTGGTGTTTCTGTAGCGGCGTGCGAGACTTCCGAAGTTTTATTCAGTTCATAACAGACTTCCTCCGCTTAACAGCTTGGACCCTCCGGTGACTGCTTTGGATACATCAGTCACAGTTGTGCATGGAAATTACACGTTTGACAAAAACTTTTCTTTTGAGAAACGTATTCGCGTTTGTTTTTAAGCGCCCACAACTAGTCAATCATTGTTTTGCAGACTCCTCCTCAGTTACTATTTCATAATCTTTGTTGGTCCATGCCGTGGACCACAGTATTAGAATCCTAGACACATACTATCAAATTCTAGAAAAGGTTGTACCGTATTTATTGGATTATAAGCCGCGGCTTACAAAGTTTATTTTTCATGATTTCGTGCAGCTTTTCAATGGCGGCTTACATTTTTTATTTCTTTACCTGATCGAAATGTACAGATGACGTTCAGCTTTTCCTTGGCTACGTTTTTTTCGACCAAACTCTTCTCGCATTATATTTTTCTTCAGCATCACGTGCATATCCGTCACAGAAGGGATTATGATGAACAGAAGACAATGGTAGTGGTGTAAGCTTCATTACCAGGTTGCCAACTAAAGGTGAAACGAGCTACTACGCGAAAAGATCTCAGAATTTCAGGTAAGCTAAGTGTGGTTTGCATTAATTTTTTAACACCATTTCGTGCGGCTTACAAGCTTACCACCGAATAAATACGGTATTCAGCATCTCTGCCAATTTGGTTGCGGCTGGATGTGAATTGCCAAGAGTCCGATTAAACTTTTACCCACGCGCAGCACTGATTCAAATACTTGACACTGGGGTGAGCGCATCGATAATGGTCGGTCATGAACAATTTCATCGAACCGGGACAGCAATAAATCATACCTTTAACTTTGGATAATCGTTCATTATGATCGTAACCATGCCAACGTATGGAATGAAACCTCTCGCGCGTCCAACGACATCTTTCCGTTCGACCCACAATTGTCCTGGTCTGTACAAACCGCGATCGTCGACTTCGTTGTTGTCGCCTTTGGTCAGAAACTTGATTTTACCGTCTGGCCTGCGAACACAACAATTTCACAAAGTGGTACATCGGCGGTGATTACAGGTCACGCCACCCTTTCTAGACAGCCTAGCACTTTATTTTCATTCGACTAAAACAATTGAAGTCTGGGCGTGGGACGTCATTGCTTGTGTGACGATGCAACGTATTTCTGGTGGTGTACACCAGACACGCTGATATAAAAAAAAATACACATACGGTCTAGAACACTTGCCAGCAACACATCGGCGGGTCATTTTATTAGATTTTAACAATGTGTTCAACACATTTGTCCATATTGCGACACTCCGGTGATTTTATGTGAAAGTGTTGAAATTGCCACAAACTTGTCTTTGGTTTTAAATATGTTTCTACTCGAAATTTTGAATTTTGTGTTTGGGCGATATTTCAATACTTTCTGCTGCCCTGAAAACTTGGAGAGAAATCAATAGCAATTTTCTACTGAGAAGCTCGGTTCGCAGCGTTTTGGTTTCCGTCCAAACGGTCGATTTCCATGACAATCGCCGATTCCAATAATAAAAATTCAATTTTTCCTGTTTTAGATTTTTCTAGTCGCTAAGTAAGAGGTTCAGTACATGTAGACAGAAAAAAAGCAGATAAATTTGATACTTACTTTTCGTGAACCTTGATGACTCTGTGAACAATCGGAATGTCTCTTCCCTCTATCTTAAAAACTACAATCTCGCCCGCACGAATTTCATCCTCTTGATAGTTTGTAAGGAAGAGGAGATCACCTCGATAAAACGCAGGTTCCATGCTTCCACTGAAACGTCAGAATTCTATTAATTTCATCAAGAAACCAGAACTCAATTGTTCTTGATTCATTGTAGTCACTGGTGAAAAAGAACACAAGAAGCAGTAAAGTGGAAGAAAAGAGTAAAGGGAAAAATTTGAGCAAAGGAGAATTACTTTACAAAAATGAAAGCATGTGATATATTGTGTAAATCTGACTAGCTGAGCAGCGCAGTGCTCTTACCTGCTCATTTAGAAAAAAAACAACACTTCTACAATAATACCAGAAACATCGCAAAACAGGTAACTCACTGACATAAGATTATGTCTAAACAGATTTTGCAACTTTTATTCCAGGATGGTGCCAATATATAATTTGATGGTCCAGGCTTATGTTCGCAGAATGAAGTACTTAAACCTTTAGTGCATGTGTTGTTTACTCGCACAGGTTACTTTTTCAACTAAATGCATAGATGTGGGGTGAAAAACTAATGTTGGGCTATCTAGTCACTAAGTAAGAGGTTCAGTACATTTTCAGTACTTAGCATTGTGGGTACAGGCAACATAAGCTTCAAGATGTGATTTTGCTTTCAAAAATTTCAAACGAACATTTTCTCACAAAACCGATTTTTTAAGCAAAACATTTTTTACACCTGGCTGATCAAGTCTGATGTGACAAATAATTTCAAAGTACAGTAATACTCCATCAAACTATGACAGATGAAATACGTATTTAGAAGAAATCAAAATGCTTGTTTAGATCTTTTACTCCCACTTCACTTTTTATATGAAACCTCCCTCTGAGAAAAGTAGGTATTTCCAGTTTTTGGAGTTAGCTTCATCACCAGCACTTGCAAGCAAACCCTAACCAATTATGGCAGTTGTTGCAGCAGCATTCATGTTTTGTCAATTGCATGTCGTTAATGTGACAGCAGAGCTAAGTTTAATTGATGCCTTCCAACAAACAGTAAGTTCCACAGGTTAGGTACTGAATTAATAGCAACAGTTGCTCTGTGACAAAGCATTGGAAACTGAAAAGATAATCGTTGTTCAAGATGTTCATCACTAAAACCTCCAAAACATATGGATAGTTTCATCAAACATAGAAAATGAAGTATATATGCTGCAAAAGCATGTTAGCATACACTTCATGTCTCAGACGAACTCAAAATTGAATGCAGTCCCAATGTCAGCTATGGCATTATCATCAAGATTCGAATACTATACCCATAAAAAAGTAGTACTTAAAACAAAATAGCAAGTGAAACATCAGTATTTGCACACAAGCTGACAAAAAACGTATGAAGCTCACAGCTGCAGATAAACTAAGTTGCACAGATCCCAAGGACACGTTCCAATCAGAATAAATGTTTCTCTTCACATCACATGGATTTTAATCAAATAAAAAGGCAGAGAAAGAAAACTCAGCCATTAAAATTCATACTTTACTTTGTATAACATCAAAAAAGATTTATTTGATACTGCAAAGCAACTTTTTTCAACAGACAATTATTTTCTGTGAATTTTGAAACAAAATGTTGGTCACAATTTTTTTGCAAATATGTGCAAATTATTTTCTTCAACAAGTCACAACAAGCGCAGGCTCACCAGAAGAAATTTTGTAATGATTGAAAAAAGAGGAAACTGAGTCACACAAAAGCAGTATTTTGCATTTTTCTCCATTGGTTTTGACTTAAACAAGTATTCGTCCTAATATTAAAATGTCACACCAAATCTTACCTAAGAACAACTACAATTGGACTTTCACTTCCCGTAGTTATCATGAGACCTTTCCATATCATTAGAGCAGAGGCTACAATCATAGCAAAGTTCAGGAACTGGAAATAAACCTGCAAAATACGCATAATATATTATCAAAAACTGCAGGAAACTGATTTTGCATAAACGTTCATGGCTCTTATATTATTCATTTATGTTGCCTGCTTTGGGTGATGATCCATAATGAACTTTATTTATATATACAGCTGCACGGGTAAGGTGATCTGTTTTCGCAGCACTGACTGGAATAGATTTGCACACCTGCTTTTCATGAACATAAAAAATATACCAATAAACTATAAGAGAGACCACTACACAACTTACGTTAGTGATCCTTAAAGTTTTAACACCTCAATACCCCAACTCAAATTTTTGTCAATGTGGATACCTTTTTCAACTATGTTTAAAAACAAAAAATAAGAAATAAAACAGAAATGATAAAGAAATATTCACTGTGTAGTGAGGAAAAAGGTCAATGGAAAGGCTGCTTCGCATTCATCAGCACCAATCTTATTCATGTGGGTACCACATTGCTAGAAAAGTTAATCTGGATGAAAGCAAGTCCAGCTTCTTATAATGAGGACTTGACTCCAGATGTGGGACTTTACTTCCCAACACTGTTGAATACCCCCAAGCCCAACGTCTAATCCCTGGGGATATTGAGGCAAACTTTAAAAACCCCTGGCTTAGGTACACATTTATACCAGCAGACGTTAAACTTAGTGGGATAACAGTGATTTCTGAATATGTGCACGTGTGCTGCAGGGATACATAAGCAAATATTTTTATCAGATTGTGAGTTGACTGTGATGATCGTCAAAATTTTGTTATCACATCTCTTTTCATACCAGACAAATGATGACGACAGACCAGATTTAACAAACTACAAAGATGTGCTGTACAGAAGAGGATAAAAAATTAATCACAAAACATGCAAAGGTTTGTTAAGATTTTTGGGTGTCAAAGTGAAAAGCTTGTTTCAACACATTTCTACGGACGCACAAAAAAGAAGCAATTGTTCTTTAAACCTCCATGCAGGTTTTTGATCACTTTGTTGCAGCCGAAATTATTCAGGCAATTTGACTGCAAAGAGACAAAGAAATATTGCGAAAATAGCATACTCATCCTTTTCGTGAAGTTTACCACTTAATTCAAGTGGACTATTTTGTCATTATTGTGACAACATAGATTTTGCATGCCTGTAAAATTCCCAAGTAAGTGACAATCGCGTGAAAGATGTGTATACCGGTGAAAGCTACACCATGTACCACATGTTGGCATTATCGCTGACAAACTTTATGACAAGGTGCCGAACTGATCAAATATTTGCTGTAGTTCTTTTCAAACCAGGCATGCCTAGTCTTTTTGCACTGGTATCAATGGACATGGACTTAGTCACCAAGCATGATGGCAATACAATTGCTGGAGACATTCAAGCAGTTTGTACCAAATACAATAATTTGAAAATAATGAAATCGCAGGTTTTGATGGACAGTATTTTTATTTCAACATTGAAAAAAAATTCAGGCAAACAATGGTGTTAAGGCTTTGTGTGGGAAACAATGGTGGGAACAATGGTGTTAAAGGCTGTGTGGGAACAATGGTGTTAAAGGCTTTCAATGGTGTTAAAGGCTTTGAGTAAGCTTTGTGTGGGACCCTTCCCAATTGTTGCAATCAACAGAAATGATTGGTGAAGTTTGCAAAGACAGTGGCGTATTTTCATTTGGCAAAACTCTCGAGTCTCCAATTGACCAAGCCTGCATCTCAGCATAGCACCAGTGTGTGCTTTAAAGCACCAGTGTGTTTTTCTGAAACTAGATTTGAAGCATATGCTCACAGGGTTTTCAATAACTTTCTGGAAAAGCACACTGTTGTCTCGTGTGTGTTAGAGACCATTGCTTCCAGTGACAAGCCACACGCGAAGGATGCTGATAACCTTCTTTGATGCATCAGAACTCTAGATTTTATAGCCAAGATACTTGTGTGCATGGATATGTACCAAGAGTTGGGATCACTGAGTGAAACACTTAACAAGTACATGTGACCTTCTGCAAACCAAGGGCCATATCTTTGTGCATGTCCTTTTTGGCAATAATGAGTGACTGGAATGCAGACTACCTCACCCATTTTCAAAAATACAAGTCAGATCTAGAAAACTGTATTTTCCGAGGATTTCCTCTTTGCCAAATATATTGCTTTGATGCTCCCGGAGGCTGAAGTTCCTCAAGGGCCAAACAACAAACAACACCAAGCAAGACAGTATTAGCCTCAGTAAAAGATAAGAACCAATCTATGTTTGCACAATTGCAAAAGCATATGAAAGAACACTTCCTGCAGGAGTATTTTGTAAAGTTGCAAGAAAAAGCAGATGCTGCAGCACTTTTTCAAATTCTAAAAGCAACAAGGGCCGCAACAAATGAAGAAAACTATCTTTCATCACGTGAAGTTTGTTCACTGTTGTAACAAGCACCCAGACCAAAGTGAAGGGGTCAGAAATTTGTGTCTCAACATCTACAGACACCGTGATTCTCTTGGTGATTGTAAATCTGACATAGATGTGTATCACAGTGTGTTCACAAGATCTTATCTTTATTTGGGAACAAAGCACGTTCTGGACGTTATAGCCTACATACTTTGCAGCTACCCAACAGAGTTCGTAGTTGCGAGGATGGGCAGTGTTCTTGTTCCTGAAGTATTGGGTGGGTCTAAAACTTCTACAACAATAAATATTTAAATGAGCAATGAACAGGTTGTATGCTGGAATGGACCAAACATCAGCAAATGTGACAGCATTGTCATGCAAGCACTAAACCTTCAATAAAAAGTTGAACTTGGTATTTCACATCTAACGATGTGTGATCACAAATGCACGAAGTTTCTATGGTAATGGACAAAATGAATCACATGAAACCTGCTTTGACCTTCATGTCATAGACGCAACTTGGTAACAATTGATGATAAAGCTTTTTGTGTGTCATCCGTCTAAGTTTTTTACTTGGAACAAAGTTCTTAGTTGTTTTGCAAAGTAACTGAATATTTTAGAACATTGTTTTTTGTATTTGTGAACAACAAGTCACATCACTAGTGTAAAGTTGACTTTACATGGGTAAGATGTAAGCCAGTGGTTCCCAACCTTTTTTGATGCATTCCTCCCTTTGCTCATTTTCAAACTTTTCATTCCTCCCCCATGACACAAAACTTTTTTTATTCCTCCC
>JGI24159J19872_10000268_pt1 | contig 41504 bp, 32 predicted proteins | sample Ectturendosymbi4_FD_19872 | JGI IMG/M metagenome (IMG submission 19872) | reverse complement strand
AGGTAACAATCATCTGGGTCCAGACTTTTCGTGGCTTGAACAGATGCTTTTGCAACGTTTTCAGCAAGTTCCCCTTGAACAAGGCTCCTGACGATTTTCTTTTTCTTTTCCAAGTTGGATTCAGAGCTAACGTCTAATCAGAAAAAAGAGGTACAGTGGAAACGTTATGAATAGGAATAGCATGCAGTAAATGTTATAATTTTATTTGCGAAATCGTAACATATTGCGGAAAGTGAAAATGACAAGCTAGTTTTATGTTGACATAAACCATACAGTGGTTCTCAAACTTGTTGGAGCCGTTACCCAAATCAATGTGGCGATTTATGTTTTATTACCCTCAATTTTTCATCGCTCATAATACAGACAACATAGCGGTTTTGGTTCCGCGTTTCCCCACGAAGAATCGCGTATTACCCCGCGGGGTAACTTATCCCCACTTTGGCAACCACTGCAATACAGGAAACTTTACAAAACCAGCAATTACGGCAAGCATCCCGAAAAGAAACAGTCAATACAAGCCACTAATAGTATTGAATGCTTAGTGCGCTTCCGCCCATTAACTAACTTTCCACACATTTATCTCAGAACTTTGGTTAAAGTTGTTTAGAAAAAAACATTCGTTTCGTTAAACCTAGTTCTATTTCTTCTTGTTCTTCTGTATCCGCAATTCGTGTAGCCATGTCAAGAGCATCTGCGACATTTTCGTACGATGGGTCATCAACAAGAAATTTCAGCAAACAATAAACTTGATCAGGAAAGTCGTCGACGTATTCCGTTTTCGCCAGGTTTTTGCAAAGGTAAATAAGCTGATGAATGCTGAAGTGATTCAAGTGGTAGTGTTTGGCTCTTTTATCGTTTAGATAAGCCTTCCACCTGAAACAAAAGGACAGGATATGCTTCGTTTGAATGCGTACCAGTTGAACGAAAAACAGTGGAAAGCGCGCACGCACACAATCACGCATGAAAGAATGCTACCACATGTACACTAAACACACACACCCAAACACACGGAAATAAACAAACACAGGCATACACATGTACCCAACTGCACTATCCGAACAAACACACATGAAAACACACGTACACGCATTGCTAACACGCATGTACTTGCAGCCACATATCTACACATATCCAAGAACACATAAAAAGCACACATAGACACAACCGTATGCTACTCATGTGCAGATTAAAAGTACTATTTTCAGCAAATTATGCGCAAATTAACCCTAATTTAAAATCCGTACTCCTGCAATGCATCTTCAAGAACGGTAGTCAACTTGTGCATTTCATCAATGACTTTTTCACTGCTAGTGATAGCTGGTGTGCTTTTGTCAAAATAAACAGAGACCGTCACATTTCCTTCCGTGTTTTTGCATCTGTAACAAATATGAAACGTATTTACGCTTTCTTCTAGTTTTAAGGACTGACAAAAAATAGATGTGATAAAGCTACAAGAAAATATTTTGGTTTCTAAGACCTGCTGGAATTCGTGAGGGTATACAGATTCACAATCAACTCCACGAGGCCGCGTGAGGTCCATGAGGCAATAACTACTGCTGCAGCCCTGATAAAATCGCACTTAGTTTTAAACGCTGTCAGCAGCAGGCAACAAACGAAAGCAATATGGTTCGCTTTTACTAAATGGTTGGGAAATTGCAAGCAACACTTTAAGCTATGCTTCTGCAAAAGAAACGTTATATTTCTTAGGAATGTTCCTACCACAGTTTTTGGCAAGTTTTCGTTTACCACGGGCCGATTTAGATCAATGTGATGCATTGTTTGCACCATAACTGTTTTTAAATGACAATGCGTGACAGGAATGGTCAATCAGAAGTTGAATCAACTGTTGTAGAAAAAAAAAACATTTTTCCTACTCGCCGATACGCACCAGTTCCCACGTCACGGCGTGCTGATTGCTGAAATGAAGTGGCCGTAAAACTGCTTGCTTTTTTTTATAGAGAATTAGGATTTTAGCACTTCGTCATATCTCGTAGGCTAGTCGGTTACTATGTTTCACAACATTCATTTTGTCAAAATCGTTTTCTGGAACTGCTGTTCAAACGATAATTACTGAGTTACCGACGTAAAGAGCAGCGGGGCATACATTGACAAAAGTGGTCATTATTCCTTCGAATATAATCACGTGCAAATACATGCATTAGGACAGCACGCATCTTCCACCAGTAACTGAGCACAGTACAAGCACGTTATGAAGTTAAGCAGCAGTCAGTAAAATCGCACCATCCGACGCACTTACAGCGGCGCTTTCAGAGTGAAGTTAACAAATTTCTACTTTAGAATTCTTTTGCATTAGCTACGGCACTCAAAAACTATTAAAAAATATGAAGCGTAAACAGAACGGCAAATTTCAGCGAAGAATAAGAAAAGCTAACGCACTTTTTGTGGGAAAAAAAACTTTTGCGCGTTATTTTGATCATTAAATCCTAATTAAACGGAACACATACCGAGTGGTTGCCAGACGTGTAAGTTAAATAAAAGAACTAATTATTTTTACGTGTCGACTTTTCAACAAGCATTATACGTTTCGAAAGTGTTAAGACAGGATAGTTGCAAGCATGTAAAGTACTGCCAAACTGCAATGATAACATTTAGCAAAAAATCTGACAGAGACAAGGCAACCTAAGATATGTTTAACATGGAAACGATTTACCTTATCGTGGCTTTCCAATTGGTGAAAAGCAAACAACCGGATCGTTTGAGCTTAATGTATGTCTTCGTGAGCTTCTCCACGGCAGATAAGACATCGATAAACCTGTTTACATCCTGTCTTCCTTTCTCAGCTTCACCAGCGATCAACATCAGTCGCGACTGGAGGTCGCGGAGCTCCGTTAAATTCATTGAGATCCGTTCTGGAGGTGAATGTGGGAATAAGTCAGAGTTTACCCAAACTGTCGAGAATCAACTGAACTCTTACACAGCAAGGCTGGAACGTAATAAACATCTAAAATAAAGAAAAACGTGCCTTGTTTCTCAGATTCTTTTTTTGCCATTTCCACTGACAAGCTTTCCTCCAGTGATGGTGTTGACGATTCCTGGCCGCCAACAATGTAGACACCATTTTCATTGATCAACTTCGCTCTAGTAAGAGACGAATGCTCAACAGAACCATGAAAATCTTTGGTTGCTTTCAACCATTCCAGCTGCAGTGCTGTGTCTCTCTGAAGAAAAAGAAAACACTATCTTGATAAAGCTTGCAGCCTTGCAATCGCCATATCATATATCAGGTGTGCAATCAGTTCGCGATTTCAACACCGCAGATTTGAAAGAATTTATTTGTCTTCGGTAGATTGTATTTTTTATGAAGATTGTACTCTATAGTCGCGTGCTCCGACCTTTTGTGTTTCAGCTGGAGATGCCATAATAAACGTAAAACAAAGCATTTATCAAGGTAAGTGATGCTGATTAACAACAGAACTGAAACAAAGAGTTGAAAATGTTTAAACCAATGGACACGGGTAGTTTGTTCTAGATGCAGTACAACGTACCCATTTATCAGGCAACTTTGAATCGCGGCGGACGTTACTCCATACTTGCTCGTACGCTTTGTGAAATTTGTTCCAGTCAGAAGTTTCGTCAAGGTCAAATATCAGCGGCGAAAATCCCATGACAGCGCTCAGGAAGCATGACACGCGATCGACAGCCATAGGTTCTTCACCAGCCGATATAAGAGCAAGATCGCTCATCACTTTTACTTCGCCAATGTCTGAAAGTACGAATTCAAGATTAGACCCATTCGACGTGCAATCAGCTGCCGTTCATGTCTTTTCGGTTGATGGTATCAGCAGCTGTTGCCGCAATTTCCAGTGGAGATAACAATTATAATTGTTCGTTGAGGGTGCCTTTGCGTAGTGAGGTATGTAAGGGACAAGCAACACAGTTTGTTTCATTTTCCGCAGAAGAAATGGTAGAAGATTGTCACAAGGACAACAATACGAACTGATTTCACTGTATATCGTAATGCGACTTCTAGTCACAATGTATAACTTTGTAAGGACATTTACAGACATTTGCAAATTTTTTTGCTTTGGTGAGGTCATCATTATGGTCATAACGTGTGTTGAAAAATACAGTTCACATGCTTTTGCTATATCTTGCTTTGGCTTCTTCATCATTTCACCCGTAAGCTTCTGCTTGCAAATTACTGGACTGAAGACGCGTTAATTACGGGAAATCGATTTGTTAATAAAATACTTTGCGATCAGATTTGACTGCGTCGCCCTTGTGGAGACTTGTTACTGAAATGTGGCATGTGCAAGTTCGAATCATCGCAAAGTTATGAAAGCAGAGCACGGCAGGTTGATTCCTCGAAAGCTCACATCAAACCTAGGGCTTTCAATTCTCAGTATTTACAGACTATCGATTTTACAAAAATATCTTAAAACAGCAACGTACTTTTCATGTTTTTCTTCAACCACGCCAGAAGGTTGCCATGGCGGATGAAGTTTACAAGTATATTGCAACTTTCAATTGGAATCTCGTTGAAAATCTGGCACGCCTCAGCAGCATCAGTTCTTATAGAAGCAAGTGTGTTGTTTTTTCCATGTTGCAAACTCTAAAAACCAGGAGTAAAAAACGATTCATTTAAAATTAGTTTTTAAATTCCTTCAATCGCAAAGCAGTTCAGTTCTATTTGCAGTTCTACAGTTACATTTTTGAAAAACATGTGCGTAAAATAGATGAAAACAGCTTAAGTTTTAAACCAGTATTACATTTTCTGTTAGTCAGCAAAATACCGCTGATTTGTTCAGAACTTTTCTGCTTTTTTTGATATTTTCACATTACATCTGGAATGCTTTGCCACAAAATTATAAACATTTTTGAGCGGTGATACACATAAAACTACGCAGTGTTAGAAATCAGGCAGACGACCCAACTTCAATGGCTTATCTTAATTAGTGGTAAAACAAAACTACCAAAAAGATTTCGGAAAACAGCTTCCGTGGGTGTTAATTTCTAATATTTTATTTGTGTAGAAAGCATTAGATAACTACCTTTCCATTATCGAAATGTTGATGCACCGATTCAGCAAAGGAAATGAGAGTAAAGTTAATCACACGCAGTAAATCCTCAGGTCATTCATTTCGGCCAAGGTTAATACTTTGCGTCTACTTCACTTGGTGGAACTGCTCTCGGTAGGTGTTGTGATGTTATATTTAAATATACGGATTTTATGAAGTGTGACGTGAAATGTAAGGGTAAGCTGAAACGCAACAGCACTTGAATCTAACCAGTCTAATCACTGATCTAACCCCATGATAAGGACCAAACATTCCATGTCACGATTTCTACATTTGAACTGGTGAATACATGTGTAACGCTTTGATTTTATAAATAAAAAAACAAACTTGGCGGTTTGGTGAAAGCAATGCGTCGCAGTAATCTGCATTTAAGCAGTTCTCACCAGCACTACAAAACTGGCGAATTTCAAGACATCAATTGGTCTTCAAAAGCACTTGAATTGAATTTCGAAAAATGCTTGAGGACACTGGGCAATAAGGTAATAATAGTTGAAAAGTGCGCCATTTTAACAGCTGGCGCTATTTGCTTGTGACCAAATGAATAGCAGGACACTTTTCCAGGTTTTCGCCATCAAGTGATATATAACTTGTTGCGGTGGACCATTGAAAAGTGCTCTAGATCAGGTTAGTTTTCACCCAATTTTACCTTGAGGAGACAAGCTTCGAACTTTTTAGTTAGGTCCTTAGAGCTAAATGACTCGAAACCAATGTGAGTTCATGCTTTTTGCTGGCGCACGCAATGCCATCTACGTTTGGTGTTACTGATTACATACACAATACACCAGTTGTTAGAGTAACGTTGCGTTTTATGAATTGGAATCATTTTCTTCACAGGTACGGCGCTAGTAACCTTGACTCCACTAAATACAGCCGTAGACTTTCGGACGGTTGGATTTTCTACGCTTGAGTATTGAGTATATTTTTGACTATATCCTTAGCATTCGGTTTGAGAAGCGACCATATACTGCTCCTGATAACTTAGCCAGTCCATGGTGACGAGTTTTAAGCTGGACTCGAGATTACTGCTCAGTCGCCATACTTCAGCTGGTTACGATACGGGTTGTTTATCATTGATATTGCTGATAACAAACAACCAGTGTCCATTAAGTGGATTTGTCGGTGTCACTTAATATGTTTAGTTGATCGTTATTTTTTATAACCATCTTGGTGCAGCGTGTATCGAGTCTGTGAACTATTATTCCAGTGCTAAAGACATACTAAAAGTTGTTGGGTGGACTAGCTTTCTGGTTGAAAGACCACAGTTAGTTCGCGTGTTGCTTTGGTTCTGTGTGGAACGCCAATTTCTGCAAAAACTAGAAATATGCGATCTGGTAGGAAGCTTTGCAGCTTGATAACAATCGTGTTACATCAGCATTAACTTAAAACTTAATGCATCCTGGTTTCTATGTTTTAAAGAAAGTTCAGCAAGCAAGTGTGCTCGTGAATCAGCCTTTGAAAGTGTACGTATTAATCACGACCTGTTGATGCGTTTATCGTGTACTGAACATTCAGTGAGCTGTTGCTGTATCAAGTAATCCATAAAAGTGCATTCCAAGTAATCAAAAATGCGTTATTCACTTCGACAACAACGAAAAACATCTGCTAAGTTACTTAAGCCCACTTACCAACGCTTTTTCAAGCATAAGAAACTCTCCTTTTAGTTTTAATTGAGTTCGAATTTCATGAACTGCGTTGCAAACTTCCCGAGTCGTTTTCAATTTCACGTAGTCTTGAGCTTGCTCAATGCGTTTTTTGGGTACTTTGTTTTCTGAACGCAATTTGTAGAACATAGTGATGATCTTCTTGACGGTAGCGTTGTCGTCACCCTTTTCACTGCCTTGGGAATTCATCAAATTGTCAATGCTGGCCAAAGGAATACTTCCTAAACGACAAAGGTCAGTGTCAGGAAGCAAAGTTATCACGATCATTGTAACACGCACGCCGGCGACTAAATCGAGCAATTACAGTAAACGTGCAATTCGCAATAGAAGTTGTGTAATGCCGTCGTACCAATTTGTTTTTTAGCAAATGACCTGACTGGCCTTTTTTCAGTACGTGCAGTATTCGTCGCGAAATCGGTGTTACCAAATCGACCACAAATTTTCTATCCGGTTCAGGACATGAAAATTAACCGACCACTCTAGATGGTTCGTTTTATTCTTCTTGAAAGGTCTCTGCACCTATTTTGATATGCATTACGGGACAGGATCCTGCTGAAAAAATACCACAGCCCTTGAGGAGATTGAGGGATGTGGTATTTTTTGTAGGAAATAGGAATTATCTTTTTCATCTCGGAAACAATTTTGCTGTGCAGAATGTCGATGTACTGCGTTAAAACGCATCATGTTCTCAACAGGATGCAGAATACGAATTCCACAATAGGTAAAGTCACCTCAGAACATTTCGTGTGCGGACGTTTTGTAGGGTTAGTGTGAAGCTTTTGGTGTAGTGACATCCGACTATATTCTATTATCACTGGACAAAAAGCGACTTTTATCACAGGAGAGGCCGTTTCGTCAATTTCCTTGACCCATTTCTTGTGCTTCAACACCCTTCTGAAACTTTGTTCCTTCATTCTGTCATATATTTTGTCAGGATTTAATTTCTCTCTAGCCTGTAATTTTTACGCTCAACTGCCAACAGGCGCCTCTAACATGAAACTAACGTCTACACTACTTGCCATATCCCTGCAGTTGTTTGCTGTGCGTGTTATAAAGTCAGGGTACTTTAGTGCTTCTCAGGTAACACAACCATTCCGTGAAACAACCTTTTTGGAACTGACAGTTTCAGCTGATGTTACACAGTCTGATTATTTCATCGTAAGTTGGTCAATACCTCGAAAAATGATGAAACGTTGTATTATCATCCGCTGACCTCACCAAAAAATGAAAAGTTTTCTCCGAGAAAAGGGAGCAAATAAACACAAACTGTTCATTTACCTCACACTGAAAACCTGGTTAACATTTGAAACTGTGGAAACTTTTGCTCCAGTTAACTTGCAAAGGGTTAGAGAGAGTCACCGGTATTTTTTAGCTATTTGGGTAAGCATTGATTAACGCATGTTGTAATAACCATAACAATTCGGTTTACTATATCTTACCTCCATGCAGCAGCCAGAAAATGAGGTCAATATACCGCTGTTTTTTTAGCAAAGTAAAACTAACCACCCACTGTTTTCAAATAACCTTTCAACATCAGATTTGTAAAGATGCGTTCATATGCGCAACTACTTCAACGTCTGAGTTACTGTAAAAACTGTTGTACCACGTGCTTTGTTTGAAACACTCACCATTGTCGATATCTGTAGCTATCTCCAGCAACTCTTCCTTAACAGGGTACCAAACGTCCTTCATAAACATCAGGAGAGAAACAACAATCAAATCCTTGTTTTCCTCTTCATTGTGGTTTGCAGCAACTTCACAAACTTTCGCCTTAATTTTTTGTCGAACAAATTCACTCGACCAAACCTGCATGCAAAGTTATTGAATGAAGTGCAAAAATGCGTTTATGTCAAAAATGTTTCCCTGCCACAGCTAAGTGAAACTTCGCAATTAAAATAATACGAAAGTACGCATTGTTTCGAAACATCCCAACTTCATGGATCTTATTCTAGACTGGGGGTGTCAAATATACCGTCCGCTACAGCGTTTTCTCTGACCTTCGAGATGATTTTTAAAAGTGTAAAAATTACGAACAAAATTAAAAACATACACGGGACTTTGTCAATAGAAGTAATTGTTGTTTCAAATTTTCCTTTATTATTTTCCATTCACGCCTTTTTCTTCCTGTCTGTCCAACGTTCTTATCTGTTTTTTTTTAGTTCCTCCAGTCATTTGCTTTATTTACCTCTGCTATTATGATGTTGCAGTGGGTATGCCACAACAGAACTCTATCAGACTTGTGATCGCGGTCTAGTCTAAGTGCTTGAATGATTTCCGTTTTTTGTGTTGTTGTCATCGTTTTTGTCAGTCGCATCCTATGCAAATGTCTTTGTCGAAAAGGAGGAAAGTAGTGTAGAGATTTTTAAGTACAATGGTCCTTTTCGTATTTATTCACTTAATTAGGTGAATAGGAAACCTGCGTACTTGGTGTGTTCGTAGCAGGTTTTTGTGCACGTAGAATACAACATTAGGCGCCACTAATGAGAATCATCATGTCGAAGAAAACAATAGCTTGCATGGTCAGGTGAGAAAAAAGACGGTAAGGACAGTGTTGGATGGTCTGCAGAAACTACTGTTTGTTTTTTTCCTATTGTCGAGATGTCAGTGTTGCAGCAGTGAAAGCTAGTTACTGTGTTGCTAGAGAAACTGCACCACAACAGTATTGTGAGGGTGAGATCGTGAAAACACACCTGCCAAAGGTTGCAGAGATTCACTCTAGGAAGCAAGACGAATTTAGATATATCAGACTGACGACAAACACTATGGCAGACGGAATAGATGCAGAGTCAGTTGAAGCAAAAAATCAAAACATTTATTGCGAAAAGAACTGGACAGTCCATGGAACAAAAGGACATGCCACCGCTAGAATTTCAGTCACCAGAATGGTTGCAGGATTTAGCATTGTGGTGGATATTACAGAGCGCTTGAACAATCTGAACCAACTGCTGCAATGAAGCAAAAATATTGTCGTGTTGTATTGTCAAAACCCACGGGCGTTGAGATTTAAATTAGCATTGTGGGAGACATAGGTATTCCAGATTGTGACGCTGCTTATTTTTCTTGTCTAATAGGTGCGATTGCGAAGGTAGCTGACGTTGACGGGAATCGATGCAACGGCAAGATTACTGGATTACTGCGGGAGTTTGAGCAACAACAGCTGTTTTTTTAACTTGAGACAAATTTCAGAATTTCTAGCTCGCCATTTACAATCAACACCTTTGATCTACCTGCCGACGTCCAACTTGAAATGAGTGGTTTCGAATGTGATTCAGATTTGAAAACCGAATTTGTTTCAGTGGGCCAAGGCACAATTTAGCCACTGGATCTCTTAACAAGGTTGCTGAAATTGACAACCCTTGCTGCATACGTTTTGTACAAGTTTCAAACTGTCTACCTTAGTGAGCAAGTCTTCTCTGTAATGAAGATCAACAAAACAATGCCGCGCACCAGATTCACACATTAGCACTTAACTAATCACTTAAATGACAATGTCTGTGGAGGAGGGTTGATGTGGCAGCAACTTTAAGATCCATGTCTCCGAAAAGTGTTGCCTGTTTATAAACTATAAATATTTACAAAGCAGTCTAATAATTCAGCCTTCTTTAACAGTTCCAAGTTCATTCGGTCAATTTTGCGAAAGAATTTTTTATTTTGTGGTGTTTTGGCGGCGCTTTATGACTACAGTGGTCTTTAAGCGCCACGACTGAGATTATACAATGTCTGGTATCATTTGATCAGGCTTGTTTTGTGTTCTGGTTGTGTTCCCTGCAGCTCTTCTGCATACCGTGCGTCTGCTAAGAAGGCTACAGTATCAATTCACGAGGTCTTGGTTAGACCTTGTCTTGGTAAGACCCGGCCGCGTATCGAACTCCACACCTACCAGCACCGAAGCGGATACACTTACCACTAGGCCACGGGCTGGTTTCTGCAAGACTGTGGACGCTCGTGTGTTACTGTCATGCCGCCTTAAATTCTTTATCGTGGAACGCTGATTGCTGCCACAAAAGCTCGGGCAGTTGGCGTTTGTATTTCGCAGCAAGGGTTGAGCGGGCCGTTCTGTTGTTGTCGCTTTTACCTGTTGTTGCCGCTACTCTTTGTTTTTGTTGATGGTGGCTGCGATTTTATGTTGAAGGACTTTTTTTAAAGACTTTTCTTGCACAAAGGCTTTTCTTAAACATGAACATTTTCGCTATGTACTTTTTGCATTAAAACAAAAGGAAAAAATGACGTTGGTTTTACTTATAGGTTCTTACCACATGATTTTACTGGTCCGGCCCCCGTTTGAGATTGGACGAGTTATAATCTGACCCCTGAAATAAAATGTGTTTGACACCCTGATCTAGACCAAATAAATGTGCAAACTGTGAAAGAATTTTTACCTTTGATCTGAACATCAGCAAGAGCTCCTTAGTCACGTTTTCATCCAAACTGAAGAATTGGACGGTGGTATGAAGCTCTTTGAATGCGACCTCCTGAACATTAATATCTTCACATAAAACTAGTTCGCAAAGCCTCTTTTCAGATACAGAAGATTGCAGTTTTTCATCCAGTTGAGTTGTGTCCACTCTGATAATTTCTGCGTATATTGGTTGGTAATCTTGTTTCAAACAGAAGCAGGTTGAAGGAGCAAAATGATACATACAATTTTTTGCTTAAAAAATGTTTTTGTTGTGCATTTTTTGTAGATAGCAAACCTCGCATATAAAGCAAGCACGTAGGGAAATTCAACGAATTTACACATTTTTGATTCGCCGTTGGCACAGAATTCCAGACTTACCTGAGACAGGGGCGAATTCAAGGGGGGCAATCTCCCCCCTGAAACTTACGAAAATAACTTTGTTAACCACGATTTTGTACAACTCGGAAAACAGCATTCGCGACATAAAGCAATTTCGCCGTCCAGGCAATGCTGTGAAGTATACTTCATCTCTCTTAAAGTAGTGAACCCGCAATGCGATTTGTCTATCAAATTTTACTGAAATCGCCCCCCTAACCTTATTGGCTGAATCCACCCTGACCTGCGAAATTCCAATTTGCGACCAAGATTTTGATGCTCGTTTCTTTTAAGAAAAAATTTATACGTAAAACAAGTGTGAATAATTTTTCCTTCGCCACTTCATTGCGCACTTGCATACACTTCAAAAGAACATGCCTTATTTATGTCAAGAAACGTCATTACGAGGATATTTGCATTAAAAAACTGTTCGGTAACGGTTTTCGCAGAGATCAGCAGTCACGGAACGCATAAGTGTGGGATATTGACAAACCTGCATAAAGCACAACTGATTCCACAAACTCCTCAACAGCATCACGAATTTCATCAAACGATTTGAGTTGACCGATTCGAAACTGTAATATTTCCTGCAGTTTCTCCGATGAGAGCACCCGAAAGTCAACAGAATCGTCAATATCCTGCCACACATTATGGCTTACAGTCTTTAATATGACAGTAAAGGACACTACGCCTTGACAACGAACGTGCGCGTAAAACGATAATACTGTAATATATACTGTTTGAAACCAACCCACCTACGCCAGTGCATTGCCTGAGGTTTCATGTGGCATAGAACGTATTGTCATTCACTCAACGATTTGAAACTATGGAGCAAAGCAGTTCTTTCTTTTCAAAACCCAGTTTTGGCAAATGGCTCGAAGTTTTGCAGTAGACTTTAGTATTTCAAACCAAGTTTGTTTTAATACAGTCAAATAAACCTCGGAAAGGTTTCAAACTTACTTTATTCTCCCGTTACAAAACATTCCTGACTCATTTTGAAGATAATTTTCTTTTGAATAAAGAGATATCGACGCTTAGAAAATATGCAGGCATTATATGTTGAAGACCACTTGATACGCTTTTGAGTCCGCGTTGTGACTGACATCGACAGCACGTCAAAACCTTCAGCAAACTTGCAATGTCTACAAAGTCGCCGACTTTGAAAGTGTCCTGTGACTCAACACACAAATTTCATATAGACTATTCATAATTCTACATCATACCAATTTTTGTCAGAGCATCGCCTGGAAATTTTATGAGAATTATGTGTGTAGGTACACTCGGTACAGGTTCAGTAACGCATCGTGAGTGCATTGTTACGACCTGAACAAAAATGATTGCTCGGCTACTTGGCAAAATTGAAATTGAAAAGCAGACAGCATATTTGATTGAGGCTAACAACAGGATGCATAATAAACCGATGCAAAAGCTAAAACATACTTTCAAACGTTCTTTTAACGAGTAGATCAAAGTTCTTTTTAAAGCCTATCTAAAGCCTCAAAATGACGCAATAACCACTTCCTGGAAGTGCCTGAATGCAAATCGATATTTAAATCAAAACTCGTCACGGTACTAAAATAGTTCAACCACGTTTCGTAGGATAGCATGTAGGCCAAAAACTTTATTGGCGATGAACCTATTGAAAAATCTTACAAAATCTACGAACCTCTCACTTATATTTATACTCACTTGCAATCTCACACTGTGCCACTGTGCCTCTATAATGTGTCATTTAACTTATCGATTACGTAGCAAAATCCATGAGGTTGAAAGCTAGCTAAAATTCTGCCTACGGTCTGATTGCTATATTATGCTCAATACTGCAGCTTTCTTCCTACTTCTAAATCAAACTTGCAAGCACATTCAAGCACTTGCATGACTGCAAGAGTTCATACACGATTGGTTGAAGTGGTCACACGATAAGCGCGATACGCAGAGGCAACCGTTTAGGGTTTAGCCTACAGTTCACGCAACGCAGACAAGAAGCCGCTGCCAGCTTGCCAGTACTGAAATCATAACAACACTCATCCATGCATGATGGACTGAGGAGTTACAAACGTAACAGTGCTTTTGCCTCATGAGGCAAAATAGACACTGCCTTACATTAAGAAGAACTGTCAAGCAACTTGTGTATATGTTACTGTAGAATTTGCAATTTTGAAGAGTCAAGGCGGAGTCGGACTTGAATATTTCCATGGTTTGCGGAGGAGGTGCGGATGCGAAGAAAAACGTTTTGGAGTCAGAGCGGATGCGGAGTCAAACAATGAGACTCAATCAACCTCAGGTAGGTACTTTGCTTTTGAAGCCCCCCAACAACAGCAACTGTAATGTGCAAGTACTCTTCGTTAAACGTACTCTAGAAATGTTTGCAAAATGGAATATGATGAATTCTCCGCTACTTCTGCACATTTTTTCAAACAACTAGTGTCAATGCAAGATGTGGGCAGCTTTGACTTATCCAGCCTCAAAGCTTTTCAAAATAAGTCTCAAGTTGGATGCTTGTGTACGTATGCTATGTTCTTGAATAGAAGGACGAAATTTAAAACAAATTTTGTGTTCTGAATCTGCTTGGTTGTTGCCTATTGTTTTGTGGAGTTCCATGGCTGTGAACAAATTCAGGAAACCAACCTTTTTTCCAGGTGGAAATGTGTTATAGACTTTCTAGTTGATTGATGATGAATGCAGAGAAATGGGGCGCAAAGCTAGAGAGATGCCAACTTGATATCGCTTAACGTTTATGTGTTGATAGCTTTGTATTCCCAACTTTCAGTGTTTCTAAATTCGTGCACCATGAATACCCTTTTGCATTTTCTGTTATGTCAGTCATACCGTAGTCTCAGGAACGTATCCTTGGGTGTCCCGCATAGTCCCTTCCTAGATTTAATCAAAAGGTCTTATCACGGTTGGCTGAAAATGATGACGTCATCAGAGAGCCCCCTTTCCAGCCTTGCCTCGGACCCCCCAACCCTAAGTCCACCACTGCTTAGAACCCTAAAAACGTAGCCAAAGGCCCTGCCAAATGCAAGTATCCCTGTTAAAAACAACAGTTTCCAGAATTACTTTATGTAGCCAGATTTGTGGAAGAAATATTATATACCAGTAACACCAAATATTTGTGTCTTGGCTGCCGATAGACGGCAGCAACAGTTGCGTTCGATACAGTTATGTCTTTTTACTCGAACGTGATCATCCTACTACCATTATGACGAGTAGCAGATCTCGGGAGCTACGGGACAGGTAATCCCATAGAACACTATGAAGGTGTCTGCGGCATCTGTTGCTTCGTCCATTTTTTTCTTACGTGAGCACAAGGATTGCATTTGAATTGCAATATTTATCGACGCCGTTTGGATTATTGTACGTCAGCATTTGGGTGCTGCACTAAGCAGTGAAATCAACATGGATGGTAGAATGACACCATGAAAATGCATATCAACTTTTCAACATATTGCCAACAATGGAAACTTGCTATTCTGTATTGAAGTTGTTTGTACTACATATTAAGATAGTTCAACCATTTGTTGATATTTGCACAATAGAGAAAAGCAATGTCTTAGTCCTGTAAAGTTACAAGAACTCACGTGCATCTAACTTAGTGGATCTCATGTGAATTTCTGAGCTGATTTTGCCACTATTAGTCAAAATTAAACTATTCAGAGAAACACTGAAAGTAATGACATCACTCAAGCCTTCGTAAAGCAGTGACGCAAAAGTATAAATTTTCAAACTCAAAACGGTCCGAGGAAGGAAAACATTTACTAATGCACGATGCGAGTATGTTTACAGTTTTATTTCTGTATTTTTTCATGAGTCTTTTTGGGTCACGTCACGTCAAAATGAATAAGGCGTTATACTGCAAATGCAGCCGAGACACTGCAATTTACCTCGGTGAGACATATTCGAAAATATCAGTGAACCCGGCAAAAATCTGCATGAACCAATGTTGCTCTACGCCAGGGGTTCTCAACCTGGGGTACATTTGCTTATTTGAAGGGGTAAATTTTTTGTACAGCCTCAACGAATTAACTTCGCGACATGAAAGGAGTCTACCTTTATAGTCCTAAAAATCTAAAAGTTCTATTGAAAGTGCAGTGGATTTTTGTTATTTTCCTCACCTTTTTTGTCATAAGGAGTTTTAGGGGTACATGCTTATCTGTCAAATTGCTGAAGGGGTACATGGTCAGAGAAAGGTTGGACACCCTGCTCTGCGCACTTATCCTTAAAAAGTGAGTACGAAGCAGAACTATACATGGCAGTTCATTTTAACATTTCGCTCTCTAACAAGTGCTTGATTGACCGCGAAGCTATTAAAAAGACACGCTTCTATTGTGCAAATATCGCAGTAATTCTAGAGCAGGGGTGCATAACCTGCGCCTTTCGATAAGAACTTATGCGGTCGTGCACATATAATTTTGAAACATAAATTGTGGCGGTCGTGCATTAATAAAAACTCTATCTGCTGTTTGAGGATACAGTAGAAAGACGGTCGAAGAGACGCGTGAAAGCAGGTCAGGCTCAGTGAGCGAAAGCAGAACAAAAGCAACGCAAAAAATAAAAACATCTTGAAATCACTTGCGGCCGCAATTCATAAAAATAAACGTATTGCGGCCCCAATAGCTAAAAGGTTGTGCAGCCCCTGATCTATAAGAACCAGCAAAGCAGTATTGATCGCCGGACCGAAATTGTTTCTCATGACAAATAGTGTCTACTGTATTCTTACAAAGTCTCACCTTGCAAAGAAAATCATAGATTTCCTTAAAAGTTTTCCGATTCTGATCCACTTTTCTCAAATTCTTTTCAAGAATTGTCCCACTGATTAGTGAAAACACAACATTTTCGACAGAACCTTTCACTGCTTCAATAACTTTCAAGCAATCTTTGTCTAAGTGTTCTTTGACTCCTTTGGCACCTATGCATAAAAAAAGTACCAAAAGTGTACGACACATACGCAATGTAACAATAACTTTGAACTAGTTTGCACCATACGCAATCATGAAAGGATTTAGGAGTGTTCTAATGACTTTACTTTGAAATCTTCGGTTTGAAACGAAAGAACATGACCAATTCAAAGAAAACAGCAGTAAGCTAACATAACAATCACAGAAGGACAAGCTGTTCTTTCAATATCTATTTCAAGTTCATTGTACCACGCAAAACAAACCCACTTAAAACTTTGATGAGAGGTGCTGACGGTGTCAATTCAAACAAAAGTTTAAAGACAAGCTCCACATCATTTTTCTGATCTAACAACAGGGACTCTTCTGCCTTTTCCCATTGCTTCTTCAACAACTTCATTGAAATTTTCAACAATTTTGGTTGGTGAAATCTCCACAAAAACGCACTCCTGGTATCAATCTACGGAATGCAGCAATGTAGTCTTGCAGTAGTCAAAAAAAAATTCCAAATCCTCAGAATCCTCACAGAAATATCTACAGCAACTTTTTGGCGAAATTACGTTTACAAAAAATGAACTTACCAGGTAGAACATCAATTAGACGTAATAAATAGGTCGAACTACCATAGCTTACCGATATCTAACCGTTACCGCACAGGAACTGAAGTTAGCTTCAGTAAGTCTTTACATGATTTTAAAATTAACCGCTCATCGGAATGAAACTGAAGCAGATTTAAAGCATTTCCAACAAAATTCACCAAAAAAAACAAGGGCAGTATGAGGGCATTCAAACCTGTTCAGTTATTGTAAAATCATTGGTGGGCCGCATTTCAATAACAGTATGATGGAGCGTATATATGCAAAATAACCAATCGTTGCTGGGCTCCCTTTTGCCAAAAAAACTTTCACGTTTTTTTCACAAATTTTGGAATGAAGAATGCCCATTAAAAGAACTGGAACAAAATACATAGGCATTTACTGGCGAAATATAAGCAAGTTAATAGCAAGACGTCCTTATTTGAGAAATTCGAAATTAATACCTCAGCGGTAGATATTTCCAGTTGCGAACAACATAACCTCCAAAACCTTCGTAGCAAAGGAAACTTCACAGGACAAAATCTTACCAAACGTAAGCTTGCTGGGCAAAAACAAAAATACAACGCCAGAAAAAACCTGTATTTTAGATGGTATGTGATGAGTGACCCTTCTAAAGTTAAACTTTAGAATTTATTTTTGAGGTGTTCACGCTAGAAATAAATTATCACCGAGTTTGTCAGAAGTACGCTTGTATGATCTTATCTGCACTCGTGTAAAAACAGTATGTCCATCTATTTCCTCTTTCGGTTTTCCAGTCATATGCAACATATTTATCGTTTTTGTTCCCTCAAAGTTACTAAATTTAGGAATTTTTGGTTATAGCCTTGTCAGCAACCTGCTGTCGTTGCACGTAAATTGAAGCAAAAAATGGTGATTCAACCAAATGAAAATTTATGCCAAACATCTTTAGCATTATTTTTCCACTACTGCGTGTAAAAACATTCATAATGTCGTGTGAACTATCTACGGAAAATTTCCAACAAAAAAGTGAACAAAGATGCTTATTCCATAATCTGCACAATGCGACTGTTGGCATTAGAATTTTCACACAATAGGCAACATATCATTTTTTAAAATGTGTTTAGAATTTACCCTTCCAGGGTGCAGCTACACCGCAGTAGACAGCAAGTTACAATGTTGCATTTTTTCGTTTAATGTGTATGCTTAGCCGCTTATTTGTTTGATGGATTTGTGTTTGCGGGATAGGGAACCGAAGGTTTTCTGCGATGAGGTTTTTATCCGTGTAGTGTTTGCGAATGGAATTTTTGTCCAGAATCTACCCAGACGCTTAGACCAAATTTTACTAAGTTCGTAAACACTTTTTCAAAGTAAGAAACATTTTTCAGGGATTGGAAAAGTAAACATGGTACTGCGTGAGCTTGATCGTTCTGTGTTTACAAAACGGGACTTTTCAAACGCTGTACAGCTGTCAGTTTTTAAATTGGTCTTTGCTCCGATCCTCACCTATGGTCATGATCCTTGGGTAATGACTGAACGAGTGCGATCTCAGGTACAAGCGGCAGAGATGGGATTTTCACAAAAAGTTCACGGCGTGACACTTCGCGACAAAGTGCGCAGCTGTGGAATTCACGAAACGCTGAATGTCGAATTTCTTTCACGAACAGAGACACCCCATCTGCGCTGGTTCGGCCACGTGATCACAATTCAGAAAGCCCCAGGAAAGATTGGCGAGGCGAATCATGCTGGCTACACACAACGAAAAAGGGACCGTAAGTCGAACAAATGGCGTGATTATCTCCGCTATAGCTTAGTCCCATCTTGGTGTGGAACTATCAGAGGTTGATGAAAGCCTTTATGTGATTGAGGACCTCCTAGGGATGCTCCCCCTGCGATTCCCCCCAGAGAAAAGAGGGTGTGAAAGGTGAATGAGCGAGTAAACAATTCCACCTTCAGGTGCTAAATGCTTTTGACAAATTAACAACAAGACCCTTTTTCTAAACTGTCATGTTGGACTTTAAAAATGCACTGAAACCAGTTGCTTCTCCGTCGTTTTTACATTGCAACACAGGATATGAAACCATAAGCTGCCTCGTAGAATAGTCACCAAAGGTCAACATTAGCTTTTATATATAGCGTTTTGATATCACCTATAACGTTGGCTATGTTACGGTGTTACAACAACATTGTGCACAAACCCTACGGCATCTGACTGTAAGGTTGTTGGGCTACATGAGACTTAGCAGTGCAAAAACTCATTAAGTTCGCCGTGTTCAATCTTATCCAAACGTGGTTATCATAACTTTTGCCAGCAGAAAAACTGACTTCTTATTTTTTCAAAACACAATGATTGACCCGAGGTCCACTGCTGCTTCAAAGTTGTGCAATCCTGATCATTAAGTCACCAATTCTTACCTTCAGCCTTTTTTCAACGCACGTCGCAATAAAATCAGTGACGTAAGTCGCTACAAGTTCATTTGGACGTAAGGCATCGAACTCTTCGGTGAAAAAATCTAGTAACCTCTCATCATTGTCGTGGAATTTCTAAAAGAAAAAAGACATTCTTGCAGAGAAGTTGTGGCAAATTTGTTTCCGCATAACCAGAACACCTACTTTGGGTAGTACTGTCAGCAAATATTTGTGACAAGTGTCATTCCAATCTTTTTGAAACGAGCTTTTCCACTGGAAATTGGTGAGGAAATTCCACAGCTGTAAAAAAATGAAGTGAAGCACTGCATTGCTCTCGTCACATCATACAACGGTAGTTTTCCCTCACATATTAGGTAATTAGAAGCGTTGATAAAGCTCACACAATATTTCACAAAAAATATAGTATACACAACTGATTCTACATGCGCAAAAATTGACATCTCTGGTTTTGAAAATAAGACCTGAATATGCGTGTTATTGAAACGCAAATTAGAAATACCATGCACTGAGCGCACAGTGAACTGCTGGAGATAAATGATCATAATGCGTTCAGAATAGAGGTTAAGATTGCCTTTCGAAATATAGCTTAGACCATTAAGAAAATCATAATTGCTTATCTGTTGCTTGGTAAGCTCGCGGCTTATTTTCCTATATACCACCAAAAATGTGGTTCTAGTGTAATTGCCAAAACGATGTTGGACCTAAGTTACATTTTTGCATAGAAACAACTTTCAAGAACTCATGGTCTGGAATGATAAAACAGACTAGCGATATAAGCACACACTCGCCGATATCTATGCCCAAAATATTTAAATAGCCACACGCAACGAAATATCGATTTCAGGGTCATCAGACGTGAACGACTGGTTGTTGCTGCGTTTAACTTCAAATAAAAAAATCGCGGTTTACTTGAACTCGTTTTTAAATAGACATTTTACTTGCCGATTGTTGAAAATCCAGCAAAATAAAACGTGCGCATCGATTATTACCAAAATAATAATCAGCTTATGACGTCAACTGACAGGCTGGAAACATCAGATCTGTTGCTGAATTTATCTGTTATTGATGTTTTGCTTGCTGCATATGCAAAAACAAAGTGAAAAATATGTTTCAGCTTTTCGCGGATTCGGATTAATTGCTACTTGCTGATGTAGCAGCTAAAATATACAAGGGAGAAAGCATATTTGTACTTATATGTTTACAAAATTTTTTCTTAGGGGGAAGCTAAAACTGATCGCAAACAAAATATGCTAGTAACAATAATTGGTTCACCTTTACTTCCGAAAAAAAGCAGCACTCAGTCGCACACCTCATGCACTCAGTACAGTTCTCTCATATAGGCACTAAATGTTTTGCACAAAAGGCGTTTATTTCCGTTTTTGGAAATGATGCGGATAACTGTTTGCTTAATTAAAGCATTTGCCTAATATACGCACGGTTGTTAAAGGTTAAGCACTTAAACAATAAACTTAAAGTCAGAGCACTCAGAATTGCTCACGGAAGAAGTCAACGAAGTTTGGTGTTATATTCGTAGTAGTACAGAAAAGTGGGACAAAAGGCAAGTGGTAACATTTTTGGGAAAGCAATGGTACGTTACTTATCGACGGCTTCTATACCACTGATTTCAAAACCGAACACTTGAAATAATTGTTGACTGGGCTGGGTCATTCACAAAATTGGTATTACATTGGGAGAAAACAGGATTAATAATGTTAACAACGTGCATTATTGAGAGATATTTACATCACGACTTATGGCCCTCAAATGAAACCGCGTTAAAATTACATTCACATTTGTGCATAAAGTGCACCAATTTATATTTGGTGTTTTCCAAAATGGGCTAGAAAATTAACTTTTGGTGGCCGCGACACTGGCTTATCGCAACAGGTACAGTCTTATCACTTCTGAAAAAAGAACCAGTTTCACAGCCAAACCTCGATTTCATTTCTGTCCAAGTCTTTAAACTGACCAGCCATAAACATTGTTTTCAAAAATGAGTCCCGAAGTTTCTCTTGAGTGCACTTCAGCGTAGTTTCCAGGCAACGTTTGTTTTCGACCTGCAATGGATTTTCCAAAACAGCCTGTGGTGGATATGTTTAAGTAGTGTTTCATATATTAGGCGTACAAAAATATAACTGCAGGTATAGCACGTACAGCACTTAAGTTTGCAAAACAATTGTCACCGGCTACATAAAACTGGAAGTTATGAGTTGATTTAATGAGTTATTTCAATATGGACAAACAAAAATGTCACAACGATATTTTCAAAGTGCTTTCACCAAGAGGGGCCATCGATCTGCATTTCGGTGACCAGAAGTTCAAATGGTCTCAAATGGTAGACAGAACAAGGTCAAGGGGTATATGTCTGGTAACAATATTTCATGCACGCAAAACACGTTTTGATGTAGAATTTAAGGGAGATACCCATGTGCCCAATTTGAGATTTTTTGTACATAGTACAAAAACAAGGGCTTCGGTTGAGATCTTTACCGTCTACAGAACTTCAGAAAACAACTTTACCACTTTCCTCGGTACTGCGCCCAAACATGTTTATAATTAGGGAGTTTAATCGGCGATGCCTGACGGCCAGATTTAAATACCTTCAGTGTTGCTTCAACCAAGTGCATGATAGACTGGATTACCGACAGCGACGAGACGATGTATGCACCTGACACATACTTGTGCCCGTCAACATATTTCGCCATTTTATCCAAAATTTTATGCGATTGTTTCAAGAACGACTCACATTCCTCCGCAACATGATCAAAGCTGTGTCAACACAAGCATACATAATGATGGAAACAACACAACTTTGTGGCATAGGAAAACTAATACTCAATTTTAGTTGGATTTTCCACGGCATTTTTCCGGTAGTTCTCGTTGATCTGTGACAAGCACTGGAGGTATTCTTGCTGTTTGACGTGTTGAGTGCAGTGGTTTAGGAGCTGGGAGAACACGTTTTGATTTGTCGAAAATTTGGGCAAATCTCCAAAAAGTAGGCAAAGAAGCTTCGACATTTTTTATTTATAATAATAAATTATACTTCTTTGTTACTGAGTGGGTGAATAAAAATTTATTATGTCACAGAAAACACTTAAGTATATATAAAATCAACAAACTGTTTCCAGTAACTTCGTGTTTTAGTTTGTGAGAGTTGATGAGCAACTGACTCATTTGAAAGTTTGGGAAAAAGAAGACCTTTCATTTATGTGCTTTATTAATTGCACGCAAAGGGAATTTAGTATACTGCTGGGCACCTCCTCAATATCAGTAGAGTCCATTCCAGGCACCTACAGAATTGCTTTTGTTTTAACTACAGTGTTTGGATGAACATATTTTGCCGTACGGTTTGTTGCATGCCGCATATATGTGCAGTTGAATAGACAATCTTGTGGAACTCACGGCATGGTCATAATATAAATAATATGAAATAAGCCACATATATCACGTATCACGTGCATGTCTTCAAAGAAGGAAGCAGTTTCAGGCCTACATCAGCTAGGTGTGAGCTTCCTTGCTGACAGCAACAGCTGGAATGCGAATAGAACGCCAAACCTCAGAACTTTGACGCAGATACTTAAGAGTACTGAGCCAGCTGACTTCTGACAATGTTCTTGCAGAGCCTAGCATACTTTCTCAGTTGGATAATAAAGAAACAAATTTTTAGCACCAAATTTTCTGTTTTTAAGTCTATGGAAACATGGTAGAGCATAATACCATGTACCAACAGCTACAGAAAATCTGTATGGAGAAAGTTTGCCGCATAAAAGTTTTTCGGGGAAATTTGGGCAAAATGTTATTTGCAAGCCTAAAAGTTGCCTACTCCCACAACTATGGTTGAGTACGTCAGTACCAACAGAAAGACAATTAAGATATGGAATCTACGAAAATCGTACCGCCTTGAGAAACTCACTTTTTTCACCCACAACTGCAATCTGAAGAGGCTGGTAGCAGCAATCGTAACCCGCCCAGTTAGAGGCAGAACCTCTGCGGGAGAGGATGGTCTCTGATAAAATTCTAAACCGAGTTTGGGCAAGGATCACAGTCATCCAATTGCCTAGTCGCCAGCATTTTTATATGCCCGATAGAAACCCAAGGCAAAGCGTGGTTGGCTTTTCTTGTTAAACAGTTTCGGCTGCAGGCGCTACTAGTGTGGAGGAAGTTTACCCACCTGCCTATCGGTTCCTCATACCTAACCTCATAGCCTTGCACGCCTGAAGTGACTATTCGATCCGCAATTGGATCCCTGATAGGATGCGCCACTCTGGGCCAGAGTGGACTTTGGAATATTGATGGCTGCAGGATTTCCAGTTGTCCCAAAATTACAGAACTTCTGAACAGTAGCCTTGTCATCACTTGCAGCGTAGCGTCATGCCCAAGACCCCCCACCCGAAAGGGTAGGAAATAAAAGCACGCTTATATTCCATCTCATGCTTCACACCATCAGCTTATAATAAGATTATCTTTCTACAACCGCAAGATTATCTTTATACAAATTCCAATACCAATGAGATCACTGTAACGAGTTCTACACTTACTTTTCAGCAATGCTCAGATCTTCCATTTTTTCCTTGGTGGAATCAAATATGTAAGAACACAAAATTGTAAGAATTTGCTCATCGCCAACCTAAAAATTAGAAAGAAAAGCTTCATGTTTTCAAATTATTGCCGTACGTTGTACATAAATTTTGAAGCATAAGCGGTCTATCCCCAAAAAACACTCACTTCCAAAGTCAGGCTTACGAAGTAGCATTGCTACAATATCTGGTACATGATGACGCTTGCATCGCATTCGTAAAGTGAATTCAAGCAAATCAGGAACCACGTCGTAAAGAGTCAGATAGACTATATGGAACTTAAAAGTGTTCCAAAATTTTAAAAAATTTATGAATACAGTAAACATAATCAAAATGATGTACAAAAACAAAAGTATTCCCAGATTTTATAAATTACACGCCAGAGTACTGTTAAAAATTTCTGAGAACGGAATAAAGTTGTGCTGTAATCAGCGACTATTTTTAACAATAGGGTGGAATAAAAGCGTGCTGTGTGCAATTGGATCTTTGTAGCCGACAAATCGGAAACAGATCATGGTATCAACCAACAAATTAATAGACAATAAAACCATAAAATTCCGGGGCCATGCCGTTATTTACCATTATCCATAATGCACAGTGATTTAAAAACTGATTTGAAACTCTAACGGCAATGTTGGAATTCACTCCTCTTATCTATGCTCTTGGTCACAAGTATGTATTGTACATTTTATCATGAGAACCTTCTGAATGCACACTGTAACACATGTTGTTAAAGAATAATGCAGAAAAACAAAATTTAATTTGCAGATTCCATAATTTAACCTACAGATTTCATATTGCTGCTATAACGTTTCTTTGCAGACAACGTTTCAAGCAAAATGCCATGGAATTTTTACTTGGTTTAATTTAGTAAAAATTAGTCGAAGTTAAGAAAACTAATTCAAATCTACTTCCTCAAGCCGTTATCGGCAAAAACTTACATCCGATTTATGAAACTGTTCACTCCAGAAGAACAACAGCTTGTTCAAAACCCCAGGAATGTCAAATAGTTGATAGTATCCCCGGCCTCTTCTCAGGAGTTCTGAGGTGGTGGTCAAGCTAAGAACTTCTTGGTACATTTTTCGAACCCACGAAAAAGACCCAGTTAGAAGTAAAATCTCAGAAACCATTTCTTCAAGTTGGCTACATTCAAATAAATAACATGAGGAAGTTTAAGTATCAAAACATAAAATATCTGATACCGTATGCTCAGGATATAGTCACCACGAATATTATGCAACACATCTTCTTGGTAGTCATTGCTAACAGAAGAAAGACACGCTATTGCACGTTATCATCGGGCTTTTCTTTATATGCCCGATAAAAAATTAACGTGTTGATGCGTAATGTATTCATACACATATATGAGATCATTGCTGTACATGACGCAAGATAGGCACAGTTACTTAGAAATATTGGTTGGAACGCTCTGAGTCAATTAAGCTTAAGATTGTTAAACTCTCTACTAACAGAGGAAACGTTCCAACCTAAATGGCAAATCACTTAATGACTATTCATAATAGTGCTGACCCTAGCGCAGGCCACACTCTGTGCTACACTGAAAGACCATAAGGGAGAAACGTGTAAGTGAAAATCTTGCTTCACACCAGTGGTGGGTCGATGTGGAACCCGTGCCACAACGCAGCAGGCCGCCTATGCATCACTTATGGGTGGCGATTACAGAGTAAGCCAAACTCCATGTTCCTCAATCATGTCCACACTAGTTTAGTTTTGGTAGACTTTTTGTGCAAATCTTAGTCTTATGGCAAGCTACTCATGTGGGGCAAACAATCCCATTTGAACATTTTTCTCTAAACCACCAACACGGTTTTATTCTAACTACGCTAATCAAAAACTTAAGAACCTGAGGCATGCTTGTAATTAACATAGATGCAAAATGAAGGTAACCGGATTTGTCACATTCCGGAGACTGCACCTTGTAATCAAATTGCAATGCCTTACTCAGCTCTTGGAAAGTTCGAGCTTCTTACAAATCGACAGCAAAATGATGAACACAAACGACAATCGCTGTTCATTTCATCCAAAACGCAATTTTAATTTAACAAAACTTTGGGTCGTGTATGAAACACCAATTTAACTATATAACTAAAATGACAGCGTTCAAGAAGAGGAAAAAATGACTCAAACAACCGCAGGATTGAACTAATCGCAAAATTCTCAAAAAAACTCCCAGCGGATGCAAATTTGAAGTTAAAGGAAAAGCGATATTTTATCTTTGATAACAACGAACTTGAAATTTCATACAAGATCGGGCAATAAGGTTACCATTGGGCAAACGTTAGAGATAAGTGAATGATACTGCAACACGACGAACCCCATGATAAATCATATGGAGAATTGCATGACAACTCACTGCATTTACTAATATGTTTCCAAGTGTCTCCAGAAATATTGAAAGAATGTAATCCTAGACATACTTCACAGTTCAATGCCAACATTACTTTCGGAAACTGTGGAACGATGTGGAAAAAATGTTGTCTGGCAACAAGCCAATATAGACGTTTTAAGTTATTACAAATTTTGTTGAGGAATTGTGGCAACGGGATTCGGTGTTACAAAACATGTGTTTTGCACAAAACACGATTTATCTACAAAATCTGCTGATAGTCTAAAACAAGCAAGAAAATAAGTTTCATGAAATGAGGAAAAACATGGAAACAAATACGCGAAAATCTTCTGTTCAGCCTGAAATGGTCAACCCAAAAAACTAACTTACCTTTGGTACTGCTTTTCCCTGAATTTCTTTTTCAATTCATTCCATTTAAAACTGGTTGGCAAAGTTGGTTTTGCATCTTTCGCGTGTTTGTCAACATCAGGCACATATTCCAAAATTTTTAAAAGAGGCAAAGCAAGGATACATTTCGGAGTTCTTGACGCAACAACGAGGAAGCTTCGCAAAACAACTTTGCCGTCGAGAGAAAACTTTTGCCTACACAGTATCATAAGCACTTCATTGATTAAAATATGTTGAAGCAACCGATGCCGTTCAAGAAACGGAATGCTTGAACCAGTTTTCAAGATATGCTGGTAAGCCAGTCCCAGTAACACCAAACAAAATCGTACTAACTTTTGATATCATCAAATTAACGTACAAATATTAATTTCTGCAACCCTTAAAATTGCAGGGTTGGAAATAGGAGCTGGGAAGAAAATCCTTTGTCTTAACGAATTCATAAAAAACTGGCCAAGTGTTGTATCAGCCACAAAGACTTGGTATTAAACGCGATTCAAAATATCGGAACAGGGGTAAGAACAATGTTTCCTAAGAAGCAGCATTTCATTTCAAAATCAAAGACAAATTTTGACCACTATTTCTAGTGCGACAAGCAACAGAAATCGTAAACGAGTTTGTAGGTGAAGCTCAGTGCTTCTAATGCTGCTAAAACTATCGGCCAGGGTTGCGGAGTCAGAGTCGTAAGGAGTCGGAGGTTTTTGGGTGGTGTCGGATTCCTAACAACACTGGGAGTCGGAGTTGGAGTCGGATTTTTTTGTCCGAAACCGACTCCGGATGTCCAATTGGATCATTTTTTAAAATCACACTCTTAAATTGGGAATTCCTGTTGAGATGTTACAGTTTCTTTTGAAACTTTTGTTAAAAAGATATTTCTAGCTGTGCACCACGATTTCCATTGGTTTTAAGACAAATTTCATCCCATTTACGCTAAGGAGCCGGAAATTTAGAAAGGCGGAGTCGGGAGTCGGAGTGGGAAACTTTGGAAAGGTTCGAGTCGGAGTTGGATATTTCACCGCCGGCCCCGCAACATTACTATCGGCAAACGATTTTGTAAATGTAGAAGTTTCACAAAAATTTCGGAAGAAAATTCTTATCTCACAAAAATAAACAAATTAAGCCGCTACGGGTCTCGATCAATATGTTTTTGAAACAGGTAATTGGGAAAATCTGTACATGAAATTTTCCGAAGGCCCTCAATTCGCCACAAAATTCCAGAAATTTAAAAGTACCAGTCTTGCAAAAAGGACACCAAGTGAATTCAACCGTAAATTGTTGCATCGCAGCAATCTTGGTCATTTTAGGCTTATAAAATTTTTTATTACTGCCTATCGGAAGCAACTAAGCCAATCGCTGCAGCTACCGTTGATTATGCACAGAGTGCAAAAACACATTCCTTCTGGGCCACAACCGCTGAACGCTCTTCCCAGAAACAAATAAGGTAGACTGTAAAAAGTTTTGAGTGCAGCTTATAACGCGTACATTTAATCGCTAAACCCCAAAGTTTATTTGGGAATATTGAATCTTCGCATCATTTGCCAGCGAAAACACCAAAACTTGATTAAACTAACCTTTTTCTTTTATCATCTTGGCTGCGAGCTTCCTTGGTAATAGCATCTCGTTCTTCATCATCGACGTCATGTAAGCTGAGTGCACAACAAATTTTATCCATAAGGTTTGCCCTCCAGATGCGAATACCTTGAGCTTCAAGTGCACTGCAAAATGCGAAAGTTGCCAGGACGCGTTTGCCAGGCTTGTTGTCTGACTTCTGGATTTCTTTCACAACGTATTCAAGCAAGTCCTCTTCCTTCGTAAAAACAAGTACACATCGAAAAAAAAAACATTTGAAATCAGCACCAGTATGCACAACGCTAGCCTTTAGCATGCAAATTTTATGCAATTTGTCGTTGAACAAGTAAGCATAACTTTATCACAAATCATATATTTCACAATAATCATGTAAGAGCCAATTTCTGTTTTTACTTCTCACAACGCAAACTATTTCCAACATACCTTTTGGCTAAATACAAGTGTATTGCTCAGGTTGGATGTTGCACGGTACCTCATTCCGACTTTCCGCACCCTTAACCATTCGGAATATATTTTACGAAAAGCAACAAAAGGTACATGTTCAGTATCGGTCTCCTTAAGCTGCATTGCGTTGAATGATGGAAGCAGTCGCCAAATGTTCGTTTGAACCATATTTTTGTAAGAAGAATAGTCCGATTGTTGCGTTGTCATGATGTCAAATGTAATGATATGACCTGAGTCACGGCGTTCTGAATAGAGACAAACGTGTAGTCACAAAAAATGGTAATACCACATTCACATCGGCTGAATGGTAGAGTTGGTTGAGCACGCGCCACCAAAGCTGGTATATAGGCTGGGCCCGATACCCGGTCGGGTCATACCCAGTGGCGTAACTGACGGAAGGGCAGGGGTGCGCGTCTCCCCCTCTGGCAGGTTAAATGTAAAACACGAGACCCCTGTTAGCTTGTACTTCGGTAATTAGTATTTTTTTATTTTTAGTAGGTTTTTGTTTTTAGCGTTTTTCAAAACTTTCTCGGAGTGTTTTCCGTGTTTTCAGTTGTTAGTACAGACGAATCCAGTTTGTCGCGCAACTAATTAGCCAAGATTTTTTGTGTGGTCAACCGGAATATACGATTATCCGTATCAGACAAATATCCGCAAGTTTACCGCTTAGCGACACAGGGCGCCCAAAATTCAGTCCCGTCGCCACGTGGGGGCTTTTGTGGGCTTAGCCCCCAAAACAAAGCTTCATCCCCCAAATTGAAATGTGAAACGCTAGAAATCAGTGAAGTTTGTGTCAAATTTTAGAATGTCAAGTCCCCCCACACAAACGCAAAGCCCCCTTATTGAAGACTTTCTGGCGATTGCTCTGACCATATTCTGTTTGGTTCTGTAATTTTAGACAGAGCAGTTCCTGCCGCTGCTACCTAGACTAACATCGCCTAATAATTTTTGGTACGTTTGTGAGGTAATAAACGTATTTGAGTCTTAAGTGTAAAGCAACACCATTCGTTGCTTGGAGTGTTGAACTTGAAACTAGCCTGTATGCCTAGTTGTATACGTCCAAAACCTGATCAACGTATTTTGTGTGTAGTGATTGTTGTGAAAAAAATGTATTATGGCTAGCTCAAGCAGTCTTCTCATATTTTGTACTGCATAGTAGCAAGATACCTTTGGTGCAGAATCGTCGCCAGAAAGTCTTCAACAGGGGGGCTTGACATTGCAAAAATTGACAAAACTTCACTGATTTATAGTGATTCATACTTCAATTTGAGGGTCTTAGCCCACCAAAGCCCCCCGTGGCGACGGGACTACTTTGGTGCTTACGACCAAAGTTACACAGTTGCGCAGCCTGCTGTTCAGACAGCAAGATGGACTTAATAGTGTAGTTAGAAGAGTTTATTTAGCAATCACTGCTAAGCTTGTCCCAACCAAGTAGTGCAGTTAGTGGATTATGGATGTTAACCATGTTGCGTCCATGTACGCCTCCTTGGTCTACATTTGTCAACATTTATAGCCTAATTTGAGATCTAAACACCATGCACCAGATTAACAAGTCTAGACACCAGAAAAATTCATGTTTGCGTATTTCGGCAAGTTAAAAGCAAAATGCGCATGCTTTTCAAGCAAAATTCACTTAAGCGCCAATGAAAAAAAACGTTCATCGCGGCGCATTGCTTTGATCGGCCTCAGGTTTATTCCTTCGGCAACAGTGTTTTCATAACTGAACGATAGGCTTGATTCTGGTTTCGTGCAAATTGTTGTTATATTTGCATTTCACTACACCATCTCTAAACAGTCGTCGTTTATTAAATGACAATGATTCCTTTTGTTAAGCTCTATTCTCAAGACACGTCTTGATGAAGTTCATCCTAACGTAACTATTGCACTTCGGATTATGCTAGACTGCCCCGATACTGTTGCCAGCGCTGAAAGGCGTTTCAGCAAACTGAAGCTGATCAAAATCTTCAACAGGTCTCACATGACATATCCTCATTAGCCATGTCGTCAAATTAAGTTTCATGTGTGCGCTTTCTAGATTTTGATGATGTCATAAAGACTTTTGCATGCCAAAAGACTTGCTCCAAGCCGTTTTTATACCACTGGAATGTGACATTGTTTATGACATTTTCATGGTTATTGTTATGTAATATTTTTCATGTGTGTTACTGTGCCACTATACAGTGATTTTTTTTGTTTTGCTGTATGACCACGAACCGCCAGTTGAGTTGCCCTGCGATAAATTACGGCGACAATTAAATCATGACGAATAATAACGCTAATACAGCAACGCTTTAGAAATTATTTTTCAGTTTGGGGGGTTCCAGAGTTGGGCTGCTGCGGCACTGTTCATACCATTTTATAATTGTTTAGTGTGAAGCTCCATGTTTATATAAAATTGTTTGGCATTATTTGCTTAGCAGTTATTAAATGAATGTGGTTTCATCAATGATGCGAAGAGATCAAGGAACTGCTGAAAAACGTCCGTTTTGGACTTACATTTGTTTTGTTGTTTACTCAGGCAGTGCCCAGAGTCCACCCCCATGCCCCATCATTAAGTCAAACATTTGGTACTTAGAAGAAAAGTGGAATTCACTTAGGGTTAATTGCCAAGATTCAGGTATGGTCAGGTACGTAACGAGGGGTGCAAGGGGTGAACAATTCCCCGGGAGCCGAATGACTGCGGGGACGCCGAAAAGTCCCAACAATGTCACAAGTACTTTCTTCAGTGAAGTACATTTGCTTCCGAACGTTTTTGTAGAATAACGTGTAAAAGTTTTTGGGAATTGCTTATTGTATACCCAAACGGCGGCCAACGGGCCGCCTTCAACTAAGTTTGCTCCCTTGGTTCAAACCTCTAGTTACCTCACTGGTCACACCGAAGACTTGAAAAACGGTATTGGCCAGTCCAGCCACGTGCTCGACGTTGATGATTAGGTTGGAAAGTAGTAATACACAACTGTAACGCGCGTTAACAAACTTTATATCAATGATACCTGCGCCACAGGAAATAATTCGGTTGGTGATATCTTTCCAATGGACAGGAAAATATTCCCAGTCCTGTTCCGTCCGTCCCTTGCGCTGAATACAGTATTTGTACACAACGCTTTCTTCAGACATAACCAGTACAAGCCTGAACACACCCCTCCTGCAAGAAAAGAACAGAATGGATATTGAATTGATGCAAGTAAATAAAAAAATGGGATGCACTGTCACTAGAAAAAAAATGGGAGCTTCAGAAACGTAAAATAATTTTGACGTCATACATGAGCATTCTTTTTTCCTGGTTGGCGTCCATTTGAATGAATCACATGAAAATAAATTGTCAGTATTTGACTTCAGATAAATTTTTAAAATGTGCTATTCGTAATAGGAAAACCTTTTAGTTTCTTAAAAAAATGAACCCTGCTATTAATACGCAAGTATGAAATCCGGTCATGCTACAGGACTTTCAGCAGTGAGAGACACAGCATTTTGGAATACTCACTCGCTGTAAGTCATGGGGCAATATTCATTTCCACTTTCAATGTACACAAACAGTGTATCTCCTTCGTCAAAGTTATCCATAACCAAGCACTGGAACTCCACCAGATAATATCCTTAAAATGATAAAGTAAACAAATATCGACACATCGAGAAAACAATGCACATGCAAGCAAAAAAAGGCAAAAATTTCATGTGTACCATACGGGGAAAGTATATAGCGGCGGAAAGCACAGCCTAATTGAAGATTTGCCTGTTTTTCCCCATACACATCGAGGTTTTGTATTTTGCTAAATCATCAACTCCAACTGTAGATAGCATGCCCTTGTGTTTTAGAAAAAGAGCTTGATTGCAGCTTTCCTAAAGATGAGGTCTGATTAAAGTTTCGTGGTTTCAATTTTTACTCCATACCATACCAGTAGGCTTCGACAAACTTCCAGCAAATCCACATTTCTGCTCAAAGCTAAATACAAGACAATCCATCCTGATTCACAAACACACGACACGTCTGGTGCAAGCTATTAAAAACAGCACAACTACACAAAATCCAAGGCCTTTTCAGTGGAGCCACAACATCTCATACAATGATCGGATTCATAATAATATGACACAAGTAAAACTATAATTTAGCCTCATGTGCAACCTTGACAGGTCATATATTTGTTCAGTAAACTACAAAGCAAACACAAAAGTAGATTTGAGTTTGTACACAAGCATCATAACAAAAACAAGAATGATTCAAAAGCTCTACACAAATTGTTTCAAACATCGATTCCTCCTTTACACCAAGAATTGTGGCTTTTTTTGTATGAAATCCGACCTTCGCTAGGATCTTCAAGAAAACAGGGCACTATTATACCATGAAATAAAGCTGTAAAAAGAGTTTTTCCAGGAAACAAGCACACGACACAACAGGGAACGAGCAGTTTTCAGCTAAGCTCAACTATGACGCGAGCAATTCCAGGACCGTTGTATTTTTCGCCGAAGCTGGATTGTGAATTATGACCACTGACAAAAATCCAAGCCACACCTCAAGTAAAAAGTACGTGTGCCGGAGAAGTAACATCCCTATCCGTATCATCTAGCACAGTGTTTCTCAAACTTTTTTACGATGGCGTTCCCCTGGATAACTTACTATCAAATGCCCCTTCAATAAAACGAATTTATTATCCATTTCTCACAACAAAAATGTTAGGTGTAATGAGATGGACGAGGTCGGTGCAGTGAGAAAAGCTCTTTGATATCGGATTTTGTTTTGGTTAGAAGCAGTCTCAAGTCTCCCGTCTGATTACGTCAAAATGGATTCTTTTGCTGCATGGTCACGGTACTGAACGCGCGCTCCACCAAGTATGAGCTGGAAAAGGCAATGATAAAAACCCTGCCCCGATCCAACGCGCGACGGTACTTCTCATTGATTTGGTTTTGTAGCCAAAACGATTGATACGAGATATTCAACTTGGGTTTCTGTTGGAGATCTCTTTATGTATGTCGCAAGTTCTTCCTAAAAAGTTTCATGTTGGAAATATCTCTGAATGGATCTACTATCCAGGAAGGGATTTCCAACTGAAATACGTTCTGGAATCGAACTTCCATGTCTTTGTGTAATTGGTGCAGATATTTGTTGTACAGGTCTATATCAACATCAGATATGCCTTTGTCACTGGTGTTAATTTGTTACAAGCTTGCGAATTGGAAAAAGTATCGTCAAGCTAAGTTACTCTGATACAACACGAACTTGTGCTTTAAGCCAGACTGTTCCGTTTTCACCTTGATTAGATTTATTTCATTACACCTCTAAATGGACAAATTCAATTAATTAAATTTGGCAATTACTGTATTCCGGACAACTCGGCGATATCATTTGTCGCAAACATAATTTATTTCGCAAGGTCAGGGTCTCATCTAAGTAGGCATTCCAGGGCAAAATCAAGCAGTGAGTAAAATCGTGAAAGGCAATTCCCCTTGAAGAGCCATCGTACTTCGGTGGGAGTAGTAAACGCTTGAAGGATTCATCGCTTTCACCGCAAAATTTTTCGAATACGCGGGTATTCAGGGCGTGAGCTGTAATTTCATTCACCGCCTTGGTGATAGTTTAAGGACAGGTGAGGCCGTACGCTGATGTTGTTGCCACGAAATGTTGCCGATGAATTACATATTGAACTGTGAGCACCTGGGAATTTGCTACTTTGAGGAATACGTTGAAGCCACGGTAACGGCCCATAAGATGGCGCCGTTAGTTGCATATGCTATTGCATTGGTACGTGGAATTTGATTTTTTTCAAAATATGTCTTGACTTCCTGTCGCTCCGGGCATCAGTGTCCAGCAATTTTATTGCAATCATATAGGCCGACCTAGATTACAAAATACTGCACTTCCAGGCACTGCTAAGCTCCGTCTGCAGTAGTAAACGGACATGCAACAAGAAATAAGCAGACGTATTGTGACACCGCAAACTCAAGTTTGGACAGGGTTCCCGCAGAAACGAAGATACAAACATTGATGAACTTTCAATTTGTAACTGCCACAGAGGTCCTATAGTAACTCTCTTCCTGCTTCGTCACTTTTTTGTAGCGAAACAGGACAAAAATCGCCCCGTTTGTGCCCAGCCCTCATAGTCGCAAATACCCACAAGGGGCACTGGCGCATAATTTGAGAAACACTCCAGCATGAAAATACACTATTATCCTTGCAGTTTGCACTTCATGCCTTTCAAATATCCTGCATAAGTGCAAAACTTAAAATTGTTCCAAGGTAAATTTGCACCTTCTTTGCAGTAATTAAATGGATTGTGGTAGTGCTCATATGCCACATTAGAAACAACTGAACGATTAATCTTTGTTTCCGGCGCAGGGGATTCCTTTTCTCTTTTCGAAGGACCATTGACTCCTGTAAGCAACAATAATAAAGAGATATATAAAAAATTGGAAATAAAGAGATTTGATACTAATAATATGGCTCACAGCGCACCCTGCGTCGATTCAACACTACACATTCCAGAGAATATAAAGAACGAATATAAAAGGAATTCCAAGCATTGCATGCCATCATTAATGTTGCCAAGATCTCTTTCACAAAAGCATTCAGCACAAATACATTATCTGCTAAACAGCCATCAACACGACGCTTTGTAATATATCTGTAAAGTCAGAGGCTATAACCCTGAGACATGCGCGCGCGGTGTGTTTTATGTTAAAAGTGTAACATCGGTCAAACAACTTGTAACATATATTTTCAAGTCACAAGGTTCAAGTCAACATAGCACATTTAATGGTAAGCGTCCATGTCCATAGAATAAATAAACAGGAGTTGCAAACAACTGCGCATAAACTGCGACCTACAATACTGCAACGATTGCGATCATTACCGACGGAAGTTAAACGTTCTTCGTAAGTTATGAAGAAAAGACAAGAATCTATGCTCAAAAAATAGTTTTGCATAGGTAAAATCCTGGTCGAAAATTTTTGCCGAACATAACCACACCTACCTCTGGCAACATCAGCATAGCTTTTACTTCTCGTATCATCCTGAAAACAAAACGCATGCTCTTTTTACCTCACTGATGATGCACACTAGCACAGGCCTGAACACCTCACTGATGATATACTATAGGCTGTTAATGACAGCTTGGAACATGTCTTTGACTTACATCGCTTTGGCTGTTATTTCCACTATATGCCTGTTTAGTATTTACATAGCGGAAGCTTTGCAGAATTACTGCATGTCAACAAGCTGATACTCGCCAGAAGCAGGTTGGTCGACAGATAAGAACAACCTGGAAGGCCAGTGCTTGCTGATATGATCTGTTGGGTTTTTGGCGATAAACCAATACGGTTTTAAACACCTAAACCACGCTTCCGAGAGTTTGACAAGTCGGAAGCGCATGAAATGAGTACAGGCGAGTGTTGTAGACTCCAAGTTTTTGTCATTTACAAATCAAGTGCCGGTGTTTTCGCGGCGCTAAGGTCTAAAAAGCAACAGTGAGAAACGCAATAAATTACATCAATCTAGAGCAGGAGTCTGCTAACTTTTCTATCCGAGGGTCACATAAGTTATTACACAACAGTTCGAGGGCCGGACATCTTACGTATTGTGACTGTTTCGGCATACATTACATTCTACCAAATCAGCAAATGTTTGGTAAGTTACTAAGTATATTATGGTTTCATTATTGACAAAATGTCTTTGCAGCCTGGATTTGCCTCTGATCTCTAGACGACACGTCGTTATTGACAACAAGCATGAACTGAACTTGTGCAGTGCGCAGGCCTTCCTATCCACAGACGAATGTGTCCACATCGAGTGTTTCTAGCATGGAAATAGCAAGCTTTCGTCACAGCATTAACTGGTCAACCTATAGCAATGTACATGTACAGCCACCTATGGTCTCTAAATTACGAAATACAAAACAAGCTTTGCATACGTCGTGAGGAGAACAATCGTTTAACATGCAGCGCGCGCATGTTCACAAAAATTCAGACTTATTTTCGCTCATTTCAGTTTTCTGAACTCCATCCAATGTTGGATATCTGTCAAGATAATTCCTATTGGTTTAGCGCCGACATAGTCTTTTTAATGTATTTGGCAGTTCAGCGTGGCATTGACATAGCAGGCCATGGCTAAGGGAGATGTGAGGAACCATAGGTAATTAAGCATATTTCCAAACCTCTTTCACTTTTTCGTGTTGCTCGTCTGGAGGAAAATCGCCAGATGGGTGTTCCAAGGCCTGTATTATGTAAGAAACAGTAACAATGTAACAGGTATCATCGGATAAAACGCTAAATCGCCAAGTACACACGGCCAGCCACTAGCACAATATCACTTATAGTTTAAGGAGCCATTGACATTTACGTGAAAACTCGCAGTTCGTAGAAATATACCTTTTGAGATTGTGAAGAGAAAGCACCACCAATTAAACAAACATACAGAACAACCACCGGAGGCCTGCACCAGTGGCGTAACGAGGGGGGGCATGGGGGCACAATTCCCCAGGCGCCGAATTACTGCAGCGGGCACCGAAAAGTCAAAACAGTGTCACAAGTACTTTCTTCAATACAGTACATTTGTTTCCGAAAGACCTCAGGTACGAACATAGGGGTGTCACACTTGCTTCTTGCCCCGGGCACCATCTAACCCCGGTACGCCCCTGGCCTGCACCCTATGACCTAGCGGGGCGACTTGCGTTGTGCAGAATCTTCCCTTTTAAAAGCCCACACATTCTAAAACCACAAGATTATTTCCGTCTAAAACACAAAAGTTATGAGCTAGCGATGTTGCAAATGTCACTACGCAAAAAATAATGCCAATAGTAAATTAGGACCGGCACAGGGGAAATGGCAACTAGCAAGAATATCCAACGTAGAAACTCGAGTACGAGTTTACCAGGGCTGAGTATGACACTGAATTACACAAATACCGACGAAATACGAAGTTCGCCAAAATTTCGGTCACGACGAAGCAGATCTGGATGGAGCTTTGCAGACTGGTTCTGATCTTTTCGTCAAGTGGATTTAGCAAATATAGTCAATCAGCGTTGATACTCTTAGATGTCAGCCACGCAGCAACGTGATTTTTCAAAATAGATACCTTGTAATGTGCATCAAAAACAGCAACAGCAACAAGCTCACTAAGGTCGTTAAATGGCTGAGTTAATTTGCAAACCAATTTTTTTCCAAGGGAAGGGGAGTGTAACGGCCTCATTTTTAACAATTGGGAAACACGTAAGCATTTGCGTTTTGTCAGTTGCATGAATTAGATTCTTTGCAAAGAGTTCAAAGCGAACAGCCACGTTTCGAAACCATGCACGCATACATGCTTCTCTGGTCGGCTATACTGAAATTACTACACAGACGATTCCCATCAAAGCCAAGCTCATTTACTTTCAGCAACGTTATTCGCTGAAACATTTGCTGCCCCGTCTTGTAACTTGCAAATCTCCTGTTAATTTGGTACTTCATTGTCCCTGGTTGCGGTTCTTAGCTTCACGAATTAGATCATGTGCAGTAACATTATTATGTTGATCTTGTGATACAATACCCACCAGGATAATTTTTTTTGCCTTTACAAAATTCGGTGGAGACACCCCGTCACACGTCTGCTATTATAGTAAACTTTCTACCGAGACCACGCCTACCTAAGTAAAACATTCTAGTACAACCGCACTATTCAACCCACCACCGCAGACAAAAAAATAACAAACTATTAATTTCACATCGCTTAACTGAAAATACGCATCTTTCAAACTTGCGATAGGATAGACTGTTATAATCTTACACGGTACCTAAATCATTCATTTAAACAATTACACCTCAACGTAATGAAGCATAATACCCAGAGCAGGTTGTTCACGGATGCACCTGCCCCGCAAACAAGCATATAGGATCTGATTGTTGAATAACCAGTAGGTAATTCCTATTTCAGACAAGAACTTGCCCAATACAAAACAATTCTAGGACAAAACATGGCTACTTTTTTAATAATTTTAAACATTGAAAGTTTCTCATTTTTTGTTCAGCTGCGGTTTCAGCTGAACTTTTCGTACTTCTATAAAAACGTACTTGAAGCGAAATTTCAATTTTTTTTATCAATAATGAAACGCGCCATTATTCGCACACCGCAATCACTCTATACGCCTACATAGATGGACAAGTTAGATCATAGACAAGTTTTATCACCTGATTCCGGACAGCATCGCCATCTTCTTTTATTTGCTTTGAAATTCTCGACTGTTCATTTTTATTTGGTGAATCCTGAAAAACGCACGATTGTGACAAAAACACAGATTCAACAAAAAATTATTTGTTATTATTCAAACAACAACGTTCTTAAGTCACAAGTGCGCGACTTATTCGATCAATTATGTCGATGGTGGCGTTCTAAAATTAATTGTAAGGTTACATTAAGCAGACACAAAAATAACTGTTTAAGCAACACTACAAAATTAACGCAATTCCTTATAAAGCAACAAAGATAGGAACAGTTGAAAGTCACACTAATACTTCTCGTTTGCGCTTGTGAGATTCATTTGATGACGACTGGAGGGTATCCACTTGCGCCAGAGCAACCTTTTCTGCATGCACCTTCATGAATAAAACGATATAGTATGTAGAAATCCATACAAATTCATTTACAGTAATTGCCAGCAAGAAAAACATTCTCTGTATTCAACCAAGATCCTGTATCGAAGTCAGCTGCAGATTTTCTCGAGCTATATGCCGACCAGACTAGAGCATTTAATTTTCCAGTGATAATTTGTAGAGTATAAAAAAAATAAGTTTCTATCTTTTCAGTACACGGAGCCATCCGCATAAAATCACCTCATTTTAAAAGGTATCTTAAATTGGGAAATTGAAACGCATTTAAACAAGTAAAGCTGGCGCAGTTCCAAATCACAAACAGCAATACTTACCTATCACCACTTGAATCAAAACTGAAAAACCTGTGCTACCTAGGAATACGTGCCTTATATGCCAAATGATTTAAACTGTTGCCTAGGCAGTGTGGGATTGTCAGCAACTAACCGTACGTTGCGCAGATTTTTTAGACTTGAGCAAGTCAGATTTGGGGCTTGACCATTAAAGATGCCAAACACGGCGACAAACTAATGAAACCAATAAACAAAAATAATTTAGGGAATCATTTTTCAGATATATCTACATTTCAATTCAAAACGATATCATGTATGCACTTCTCAAATTCATTGCAAACTGTTGAGCCCCATTTTTGCAGCATCGCAAAGAACAAAAATAATCACAGCTCAGTGCTGAATTTCAAAATGAATATTTTCTATTGACAGCAAAGGGCAAGGTGCAACTAGGTAAATCCAGAACCATTTTCTGTGGAAACGAAAGATGTTTTGTGCTTTTGATACCAATGCAAGAGGAATAACGCGCATGTTATTTCTCTGGGGTATGAGAACTGTTGTGAAGTAAAAATAGTGCTGCTTTTACATCAAAACATGAAAGTTTTGATTAGACAGTAAACCTCTTGCAAAGGATTTCTGAAGTTATTTGCTTAAAGAAAGTGCTTAGGAAGCAGTTGTTAAAATAATTTATTAATACATCATTTTTTTCCTCTTTTATTTTCTTTTCTGCTGGTTCTTCAGAAACTTCGGAGGCCTTTTGCAGATTTTCACGAACTACCATAACCTGAAAAAGTAGCGGGATTTTTATCAGTAAAATATGAGTTTACTCAAGTGACAGCGACTAATAAACCTAACACAGACGACGATAAATCCAGAGTTTCGCATACCACCTCGGGCCTGATCTGCAATTTTTGGACAAAACCACCTTTCCGATAAAAACACGTTGGTGCATGAGCAAGTAAACTATTTTGCATAAACCGCTAGCTTCATGGTTCGCAATAGTTAGTAAAACTTAACAGTTGGGGAATTCTTTGCCTTAACGAAAAGATTTTGCTGATGACAGAATATATTATACGTTGACAACTGCATGCAAACCATCAAAATATAGTCATTTTGTGCTTTAAAAGGCGTTTTTCTAAACAAAATAGTGTTATTCGCCTAAAATCAAGCATTTCGCCCCCCCAAATTTTTGGGCTGGCTACGCCACTGCGCCTAAAGCAATTTTTAAATCTAGGGTAAGTTTTAAGTGTTCTGTTTGTTTGCGATTCAAAATAGAGATTTTCTGCAAGAAAAAGATACACAACACACCAACAAAATAACGAAACAATTTTTTGTTTCTTGGTTTTGGTTATAAGTCAATATCCCTTTAATATCCGTAGTAGGCAGACGCAAGCAGGCATGCAGGTTTCATCAGCCATCAGCCATTCTATTTCGTGTGCCGCTTTTCAATCGCGTCATAATTGAGAAAGCACTTTCGCAAATTACGAACATGGGGAGCACATCTTCAGCGCAAAGTCTCTTAAGCGGGAGCAATTTCACGGTTGCCCCCCTGCTTGCGGGCCTGGTTACCCTTCAATTATTTCAAAATTGCTTCCCTAGAATTTCCGTAGAGTTTCCGTGGTATCTCCCGTATGTTTTCTCGTGTATGGTGCTGTAATGCCTCTTTAAATAAAAACTCTTTCGGTGCGGATATTACTTGCAACCTCACAAGACACTGTGGTTTTCCCTTGCTATTGACGAAGCCCAGCTAGAATTGAACTTTCTGTTAACCTCCAGTGGCGGTTCTAAGGAAGGGCCTGGGTGGTCGATGGACCCCCAGATTTTTGGCTGGCCCCCTGCTTGGCCGCCCAGTTTTGTGCTTAATATCACGTTCAAGGTCGTTTGATTGACATATACAGCAGATAATTTTCAGCCAGCAAAATTTTAAAAGATTTGAAGACTTTCTGG